>MDTE01013509.1_pt1 | contig 13590 bp, 14 predicted proteins | sample 811231 | NCBI WGS metagenome assembly MDTE01 (sample SAMN05326651, study PRJNA326480) | marine metagenome | isolation source: seawater | place: Indian Ocean: Red Sea | collected 2010
ACGTTCTTGAACACATTAAAAATTATAGAAATGCAATAAATTTGTGTAAGAAATCACTCTCTAAAAATGGATTTTTAATTGGAACTGTCCCTTTCATTTTTAAAGTACATTATAGCCCAAATGATTATTTTAGATTTACAGAACAATTACTAATTGAGGAACTTAAGTCTGTTGGATTTACAGATGTAAGTGTAAAAAATTTAGGGATAGGTATATTCACTAATTTTTATTCATCATTTTGTGACTACACTAACAGAGTTCCACTTTTAAATCTGGTATTTGTTATATTATTCTTAATTCTTGATAAAATGTTTTATTTCGTGAATAAGAGTTATGTAAAATCATATCCGATTGGATATTTTTTTACTGCAAAAAATAATTAAAAAGAACAAATATATTCCTCTATTTTTTTTAGCTGATTATTTAAATCAAAACGATCTAAGCTTTTATATCCATCATCAGCTTTTCGTTTTGCATTTTCATAATTTTGCATAACTTCTATTATTTTTTTTGAGAGTTCATCCACGTCATTAACTTTAATTAGATAACCATATTTATTATTTTCTAAAATCTCTTCAGGTCCGCTTTGGCAGTTTGTTGAAATTATAGGAATTTTGCATGCTAAGCCTTCTAGAAGCACATTTGGCATACCCTCAAAATAAGAGTTAAGAATTAAAATTTTAGAGTGCAGAAGATCATGAGTGGGATCAATGTATCCTTTAAATTGAACGTTTTCTTGTAAATTTTTATCGTAAACCAATTTTTCTAACATATTTCTTTCTGAGCCGCTTCCAATCACTTTTAAAATTATTGATGGAAAAATTTTTTTAACTTCTACTAATGCTAAAATTATTCCACTAATATTTTTTTGGTTTTCTAATCTACCTATTGTTAATAAATTTTTTCGATTTTGAGATTCATTTAAATATTCTTTAAACTCTAATGGATTAAAAATAGTTACAATTGAGTTTTTTTTAAGATATTTCTTAAGATAACTTCTACTAGAGTGAGAATTACATATTATTCCATTAGCGAATCTGTAAAAAAAAATTTTTATAAACAATTTAAAAAGATAATTTGGATATTTATTGAAATATCTTAAAGATGCACTTGGATGATTGGCAATTCTAATAATTATTTTTTTTCTTAAAATTTTAGAGAGTAAAATTGGAAAAGGATGATTTTGCAGTGAAAATAAAATTGTATTATTATCAGTAATTTTTTTTTTATTTACTAAAACTTCTAAAAATGAATTGATTGTATTTCTTATTCTGTGAGAAAAAAATTTGGTTTTAAAATATTTTTTTGCAATTATTATTTGAACTTTTTGATCTAACTTTTTTCTCACATCATCAGAAATTTCACTACAAACAAGTATAATTTTAAAGCTTTTCACAAAGTATGAAGTTAATAACAATAAATTTTTTTCAATACCTCCTTTTTCAACATTGGGCATAATTAAGAGAATATTTTTTTTCATTGTGAGATATATTTATAATTATATATTAGTTACAATTAAATGTTAGTCTCAATAATTATTCCTTATTATAATGACAAGAAATATATTTATAGATCAGTATCATCTGCTCTTAATCAATCATATAAAAATATTGAAGTAATAATAGTTGATAATGAAAATACTTTTATATCAAAAAATATATTAAGAGACATATCAAAAATATCAAAAAAAATAAAAATATTATCAAATAAAAAAAAGCTAAATTTTGCTGGTATAGGAAGAAATATTGGAATTAAAAAATCCAGAGGAAAATATGTTTGCTTTTTAGACAGCGACGATTATTGGTCAAAAAATAAACTAAAAATTCAGATCAAAGAAATTAAAAAACAAAATGCCGATGTATTATTTACTGGTTTTAAGGCAGTAGATGAAAAGAAAAACTTGATTTATAAAGTAATACCTCCTGAGGAACTTTTTTTAAGTATATTAATCAAATCTTGTCCAGTTTGTTGTTCATCAGTTTTAATTAAAAAATATTGTTTAAAAAATTTAAGATTTGGGAATTATCGAACCAAAGAAGACTATGATTTATGGATTAAACTTTCATTAAAAAGGTATAGGATTAAAAGTATAAAAAATTTTTTAACTTACTATACTATAAGAAAATCTTCTTTGTCTTCTTTGCATTTAAATAAAATTGTCAATGCATATTTAATCTATTACAATACATTGAAGTTTAATTATTTTTATTCTTTATTTTCTGTTTTAAGACTATATTTTAATGCCTTTAAAAAAAAATATTTGTAAATGAAAAAAATAACTTATGATCAACTTAATTTAACCTCTTTTTACAAAGGATATCTTGAACGTTTAAATTATACTGCGAATAAAATTGATAAAAAAAATTTACTTAAAGCTGCAAAATTAATTGAAGATACCGTTAAAAAAGAAAATTACATATATGTTTGTGGAAATGGAGGATCGGCCGCAATAGCCAATCATTACATTTGTGATTATTTTAAACAACTCTCTAAATATACTAGTTTAAAAGCAAAAATTAGAAGTTTAAATGCTGATAGTGAATTAATTTCAGCAATATCCAATGATATTTCTTATGATCAAATTTTTAAAATACAGGCAGAAAGATATATGGAAAAAAATGATATTTTATTATTAATTAGTTCTTCTGGTAATTCAAAAAATATTAAACAAGTATTAAACTTTTGTAAAAAGAGAAAAATTAAAACAATTGGTTTTACAAATTTTAATGGTGGTTACTTAAAAAAAAAATTGTAATATTTCAATTCATAGTCAAATTGATAATTATGGAATAGGAGAAGATATAAATCACATATTAATGCACATGATTATGCAGTATATCTCAATAAAGAATACTAAAAATTTTTCAAAAAAAAAAATAATATTATAACAATATGATTTTAGTAACTGGTTGTGCTGGTTTTATAGGTTATCATTTATCAATAAAACTTTTAAAAAAAAATATCAAAGTAATCGGAATTGATTCATTGAATGATTACTACTCAAAAAAACTTAAATTAAAAAGACTCAGTATTTTAAAAAAAAATAGTAATTTTTATTTTAGTAAAATTGATTTGAATAATTATTCAAGTTTAAATGTATTTCTTAAAAAAAAAAAAATTGACAAAATTATTCACTTAGCGGCCCAACCAGGTGTAAGAGTTTCTCTAAAAAAACCATTTAATACACTTAAACAAAATATTAACGCATTCACAAATATTTTAGAGATTGCAAGAGTAAAAAAAATAAAAAAATTTTTATATGCCTCATCAAGTTCAATTTATGGAGAGACAAAAATTTATCCATTTATTGAAGATGATAAAGAAAATGAACCTATATCTGTTTATGGCTCATCAAAATTAACAAATGAAATTTTAGCATCGTCATATGCTCGAAATTTTAAAATAAAATGTATTGGATTAAGATTCTTTACTGTCTATGGGCCTTTAGGAAGACCAGATATGGCCTATTTTAGTTTTTTAGATAATCTAAGAAAAAATAAACCTATTACAGTTTTTAATAAAGGGCTTATGAAAAGAGACTTCACTTATATTGATGATGTTGTCACAGGAATAATTAATTTAATGAATTTGAAACTTAAAGAAAACCATTTAGTTTTAAATATTGGAAAAGGAAAATCAGACAATTTAATGGATTTAGTAAATCAGCTTCAAAACAATTATAATAAAAAATTTAAAATTATATATTCAAATAAAATTCCAATAGGTGATATTAAAAAAACATTCTCAAATACAAAAAAAGCAAAAAAATTTATAAATTGGAAACCAAAAGTAAATTTAAAGGAAGGTGTTAAAAAATTTGTTGATTGGTATAAAATTCATCATGGCATTAAATAATCAACATGTTTACAAAAAAATAATAGAAATATTATTAATATTACTGCCAATAGCTTTATTATTTAGCAATATAGTTTCAGAAACTATAATATTTATTTTAATAGTCTTATATTTTTTAAACCCAGATTCAAAATTTTTTTTTAAAAATTTGAAAGAACCTGTTATTCTACTTATTTTAATATTCTGGTTTTATTTAATTTTAAATTCATTTTTTAATATTGAAAATAATCCAAGTTTCTCTAGGTCAATTTTTTTTATCAGGTTTCCCTTATATATTCTAGCATTTTCATTTTTTGTAAATATTTTAAATATTGATTTAAATAAGGTTTTTATTTGGTGGTTAATAATAATTATTATTGTATGTGTAGACCTATTTTTTCAATTTTTTACTTTAAGTAACTTTTTTGGATATGAAGCAATTTTCCAAGGCGGTTTTTATAGATTAGGAGGGTTTATGGATGATGAGTTGAAAATTTCTAATTTAATTTTTCATATAGGTGCCATAGTGTTTTCATATTTTGTTTCGAAAGATTATTTAAAAAATAAAAAAATAAATGATTATATTTTATCCTTTTTAATTTTTTTAATTTGCTCAATTTTTATAACAGCAGAAAGAGCAAATTTTATCACAATATTGTCTTTTTCTTTTCTATTTGTAATTCTTATGTCATTAGAAAATAGAAAATTTTTTTTTAAAATTTTAATAATATTTTCTATTTTAATATCTATTCCAATTATCAGTAATGATAACTTATCCAAGAGAATGACTAATGATCTATTAAAAAAAATAAATCTATTTAAAATAGAGAATAATAAGAATTTTCTTAATAAAAACTCTCATTATTTTGCACATTATTCTGCAGCTTATCAAATATTTGAGAGAAACATGATGTTCGGAGTAGGTTTAAAAAATTTTAGAAACTTTTGTGATGATGACAGTTTAAATAGCGAAATTGCTCCTAGTTTTCACACAAAAAAGTGTGCCACACACCCTCATAGTTTTTACTTTGAAATTCTATCTGAAATTGGATTATTTGGATTATTTTTATTACTATTTTTGTTTGTGACATTATTCTATCGCATATTTAAAATTTATTTAAAAACAAAAAATTATTTTTTAATATTAAATAGCTTTATAATTCTTGTATATTTTATACCTTTTCTGCCAAGAGGAAGTTTTTTTACAAATTGGAATGCAATAATTTTTTGGACTATCTTTGCAATACTAAATGCTAATTATTATAAATTAAAAAGCAAATGATCAAATGTGTTTTTTTTGACAGAGATGGTGTGCTAATAAAAAATTATGGATACTTAAATGATATTTCAAAATTAAAATGGTTAAATGGAACATTAAATTCTATCAAAATCTTAAATAAAAAAAAAATACGAGTAGTTGTAGTAACCAATCAATCTGGTATCGCTAGAGGGTTTTTTACAGAGCAAGAATTAAAAAAATTTCACAATAGCATGAATTACATTTTAAAGCAAAAAAAAGCAATTATTGACACTTTTTTTTATTGTCCTTTCCACCCAAATGGAAAAATAAAAAAATATAAAAAAAAAAGTAATTTAAGAAAACCAGGAAATGGCATGTTATTAAAAGCTATGAAAAAATTTAAACTACGTCCTTCTGAATGCATAATGATTGGTGATCAAAAAAGTGATTATTTATGTGCAAAAAAGACCAAAATTTATTTTGAGTATAAAAAAAACTATGCTTTAGATATTCAGATAAATAATATATTGAAAAAGTTTAATGACATATAGTCTTTCAATTTTATTAATAAGTTTAATCTATCTTTTGATTTTAAATTATTTATTGAAAAAAAAAAATTTTTTAATTGATAAAGTTTCTATAAAAGAAAAACATAAAAAATTACTAAGTTTGGACAGTAATGTTCCATTATCTGGTAGTTTTTATTTTTTTCCATTTATTTTTTTTTTATTTTATCAAACGAGTAATTTATTGTTAATTACTTGCGGATTATTTTTTTGTCTTGGTTTGTTATCTGATCTAAAAGTAACAGACTCACCTAAAACAAGATTGTTAATTCAATCTTTATTATTATTATTTTTTATTTATTTTACAAAAGATATTGAAATCGATACAAGAATAGAATTTTTAAATAAATTAACTGATCACGAATTTTTTAGAGTTACTATAATTTCATTTTTCTTTTTAGTCCTAATTAATGGTTTCAATTTCATAGATGGTGCGAACAATCTTTGTTCTTTAAACTTTTTAATAATTCTAATTTTTATCTTTTTTATTTCTAAGGATATAGACAATTTTTATATTGAAAAAGTTTCTTTTTTTCTGATTCTTTTGATGGCTGTTTTTGTTTTATTTAATTTTTTTGGCAAAAATTTCTTAGGTGATGGAGGTGTTTATGGATTTAGCTTTCTTATAGGTTTAATTATTATCCAATTATCTAGTTTCGATGATAAAATTTCACCATATTTTTTTGCAAATTTATTATGGTATCCTGCTTTTGAAAATTTATTTAGTATTATTAGACGCACTATAACTAAAAAAAAAAATTATATCGCAGATAATTATCATATTCATCATTTAATTTTTAAGTATTTTAATAATAAAAACTTTTTTAAAAAAAAATATTTACTAAGTTCGTTTGTTGGAATAGCTATAAATTGTCATTTAACTATGTTTTATATAATTGGATTTGTTGATTATTCAGATACTAAACGTCAAATTTCTTTAATTTTTATTAACATAATTATCTATTTAATGCTTTACTTTAAACTTAAAAAAATTGATGACTGATTTTTTAATTTTTGTTTTTTACTTTTATTTTTTGTTATTTTCTGTAATTGGCTATGGTATTTTTTTTGAAAATGTTTGCTTTAGAAATATCAATGCATTTAAACTTGAGGCTTCTATTTACACAGGTTTTTATGGTTTATTTTCAATTACTTTATTATCGCTAATTACGAGCATTATCGTTCCACATAATTTTATACATAATTTAATATTACATTTAACAGGAGTTATTTTTTTTATTTATTTTAATTTTGAAAATAAAAAAAAATATATTAAATATATTTTTTATATCTCTTTAGTTGTATTTTCAGCTTTATTAATTTCAAAAACTAATGATGATTTATCTTATTATCATCTTCCTTTTACAAAGTACTTAACAGAAAACAAGATTATATTTGGATTAGGCAACCTTAATCATGGATATAATCTTTTATCCTCACTTTTTTTTTTCAATTCAACATTTTATTTACCGTATATTGAATATTACTCCTTTCATTTTAGTTCAATTTTTTTCTTAATTTTTTTTAATTTTTTTATAATTAGTGAAATTTTTTCAAAAAAAAACCATAATATAATAAAATTTCTGTATTTATTTTCTTTTACTTTTTTCAATATTTCATTCAACAGACTTTCAGAGTTTGGAACAGATAAGCCTGGACAACTCTTAATAGTAATTTTAATTATAAAATTGTTTCAAATTACATGCTTTGAAAAAGAAAATAATAAAGCTGATAAAGTTTTATTATTAGTACCTTTGTTGGCGTTATGCATAACTTTAAAAACTTATTTTTTAACATATACTTTATTAGGTTTTACAATCTTTATACTAAACAATAATATTTTAAATAATTTTAAATTTATTTTTTATTCAAAATCTTTCTTATCTTTTTTATTTCTAATTTTGTTTTATTTTTTCCATCATTTTGTCTCAACAGGGTGTATAATTTCGCCATTACCAGCTACATGTTTCAGTGATTATTTTGAATGGGCTAGACAAAAAAAGGAAATAGTTAATCTTTCTATATGGTTGGAACAATGGGCAAAAGCAGGAGCTGGTCCAAATTTTAGAGTACAGAACGTATCTGAATACATTCATAATTTTAATTGGTTTACTAATTGGATTGATAAATATTTTTTTAATAAATTATTAGATCAAACAGCAATACTATTTTCTACTTTTTTATTAATTTTGTTTTTATTTAAAAAATTGATTATAAATAATTTTAAAATAAATTTTTCAAAAAAAATATTTTTTTTCTATTTTTTAATATTAGTAACTTTCTATGTATGGTTTTTTAATCATCCAACATTAAGATATGGAGGTTATTCAATTATGTTTTTAACATTATCAATTCCATTTTCTATTTTATTCCATAAATTTTATGACAGGGAGAATTATATTCAAAAAGTTAAATTTCTAATTATTTTTACAATTATTGTTTTCAACATTAAAAATATCACAAGAATAGAAAAAGAACTAAACAGGGATGATTTGTTTCAATATACAGATTTTCCATATTTTCAAATAAAAGAAAAAAATTATAAATCGAATAAGTTTGATGTCGGGTTAACAATATACACTGCACACCATTGCTGGGCTACTCCAACACCATGTGGCCATGTTGATGAAAAAATTTATGTTACTAAAAAAAATGGTTATTTTTTCATAAATAAAATAAAATAAAATAAAATTTATATGAAATTTATTGATATAGTAAGATATTTTATAAATTTTTTTGATTATTTCCAGCAATTAAAAATTTTAAAGTTTTTTAGAAAAAATCTTAATAAGAATTTTATTTTCTTTGATGTTGGTGCTCATCACGGTGAAACTGTAAAATTATTTTGTAAAAACTTTACAATAAAAGAAGTTCATTGTTTTGAAGCGAGCCCTGTAAATTTTAAAATTTTAAAAAAAAATATGAATAAGAATAAAAATAATACAATTCTTAATTTAAATCACTGTGGTGTTGGCGAAGATAATTATTCATCTTACATTAATCAAACACAAGAATCATCCTCATCTACAATTAATGAATTTAATAAAAATTCCAAATATTTAAAAAAAAAACTGAGAATTTTAAATGTTAAAGAATTTGATAACTTTTATAATAAAATTCCAATTAAAATTATAAAACTAGATGACTATATTTCTGAAAACGAAATTAAAAAAATTGATTTATTAAAAATAGACACGGAAGGCTTTGAATTAAAAGTTTTAAAGGGGTTAATAAAAAAGAATAACTTAGTGAAATATTTTTATTTTGAACATCATTATGATGATATGATAGTTAAAGATTATACTTTTCGAGATATAAATTCAATTCTTTCAAGTTATGGATTTAAAAGAGTATTTAAATCTAAAATGTATTTTAGAAAATCATTTGAATACATTTTTGAAAATACTATTTAGAAAAAAAAATTAAAAAAATTTTTGTTATTATTCTATCTATAATATTAGTTTTACCTGACAGCTTTCTTGTTAATTCATGTTGCTCCATACGTCTTAACCAAAAATTCTTTGTAATTTTATTTGAATAATTTTTATCTAGGTTATTAATATTTTCTAACTTTATAGTTAAATTTTTATTAATAAATTCAAACTTCTTTTTATAAAAATAATATAAAATTAACTGAACATCAATTGCAAGATATTTCCATTGATAAGGATTAATATTTTTATAAAATTTCTTTAATAAATTTCCATTTACTACTATTGAGCTTGTATTAATTTTTTCTGGCCAATCATTAAAAAATTTCTTGTAAAAGAAAAATTTTTTATAGATTTTTTTATTTTTATAATTTTTCAAATTACCTTTTTTTTCATCGTGATCATGTAAATATATTTTTGATTTATCTAATTTTAAATTATTTAAAACTTTCATTTTATTAAGTTTAAACATATCATCACCATCCAGTAACAAAACCCATTCGTTACTTAAAAATTTGATGGCTTTCTCTATTTTGTATATTTGATCTTGTGTACTATATTTTTTTTTAAAAGGAGTTTTTAGAAAAATAATATTTTTAAAATGAGAAAACCTATTCTTTAAATATTTTTCATTTGATAGCTTGGTGTATATAACTATAACCTTTGATTTATTATTAAATGCATTCAAACAAGAATAAATGGTGTTTAAAATATATTTTTCTTTATTTTCAGCAGTTATTATTACTATATATTTATTATACAAATTTATTATTTAGTTTATTAAGTTGTATCACCATAAATAATATAATTGAAAATGCAAGATTTGACTTTAGTAATTCCCGCCAAATATGAAAGTGAGTCTTTACCTATTTTTTTAAAAGAGATATCTAATTTAAAGTGTAAAAAATTAATTGTTCTTGAAAAAACAGATACAAAAACTATCCAATCAATTGATAACTTTGAGGGAATAGAATTGATTTATCAAAAACAAAAAGGTTATGGTGCTGCCTTGCTAGAAGGAGTTAGTAGCACAAAAACAAAATACTTTTGTATCATTAATGCTGATGGGTCAATGAACCCGATTTATTTAGAAAACATGCTCAATGAAACCAAAATTAATAACTTGGATTTTTTATTTGCAAGTCGATATGAAAAAAAAGATAGTGGAAGTGACGATGATAATTTAATCACATTAGTAGGGAATTATATTTTTACTAAAATCGGAAATATTTTTTTTTCACTAAAAATTACCGATATTCTATATACTTATGTTCTCGGCAAGACTAGTGTATTTAATTCTTTAAATCTTGTTTCTAGTGATTTTACTTTATGCGTGGAATTTCCAATAAAAGCAAACCGATCTGGTTATAAATTAAGCACAATACCTTCATACGAAAGAAGTAGAATTGGTGGAAAAAAAAAGGTTAACGCATTTAAAGATGGACTACTAATTTTAATAAAAATGATTAAATTATTTTTTATCAAATGAAAAAAAAAATTGCATTAATTTTTGGAATAACTGGGCAAGATGGTTCATATTTAGCAGATTTTTTAATTAAAAAAGGTTATCTTGTACATGGAGTTAAAAGAAGATCATCCTCATTTAATACAAGTAGAATTGACCATATTTATCAAGACCCACATGAAAAAAAAAGAGTGTTTTTTTTGCATCATGGAGACATAACAGATTCTATATCAGTTTCTTCAATTATTAAGAAAGTCCAGCCGGACGAAATTTATAATTTAGCAGCACAGTCACACGTTGCAGTTTCTTTTGAAGTCCCTGAATATACAGCCAATGCTGATGCTATTGGAGCATTAAGAATATTAGAATCAATAAAATTTCATGGTCTGCAAAACAAAACCAAATTTTATCAAGCAGGTACTTCAGAAATGTTTGGAAAGGTAAAATCTTTTCCACAAAACGAACAGACTGACTTTTACCCTAGAAGTCCCTATGGAGTTGCAAAGCTTTATGCACATTGGATAACAGTAAATTATAGAGAAGCTTATAATATATTTGCTTGTAACGGAATTTTATTTAATCACGAAAGTCCTATTAGAGGAGAAACATTTGTTACAAAAAAAATAGTTAATGGTTTATGTAGGATTAGTTTAGGAATGCAAAAAAAATTATATTTGGGTAATCTGAATGCAAAAAGAGACTGGGGTCATGCGAAAGATTTTGTTGAAGCAATGTGGAAAATGCTTCAAAAAAAAAGTCCATCAGACTATGTAATCTCGACTGGCATGCAATATTCAGTGAAAGATTTTGTTGATTTTGTTTTACAAGAGTTGCATATAAAATTTAAATGGAAGGGAAGTGGCATAAAGTCTAAATGTTACAACAAATTTGGGAAATGTATAATTGAGTGTGATAAAAAATATTTTAGACCCCTAGAGGTGGATACATTGTTAGGTGATTCAAGAAAAGCTAAAAAGGAACTAAATTGGAAGCCACGAACCAAAATTAAAAAGCTAGTTAAAGAGATGGTTCAATCTGAACTAAATAATTTAAAAAAGTTGTGATTAATTTTAATTCAAAAATATTTGTTGCTGGCCATAATGGGCTAGTAGGAAGCGCAGTTGTAAGACAGCTTAAAAAAAAGGGTTATAAAAATATTATTACAATAGATAAAAAAAAATTGGATCTTTCAAATCAAACAAAAGTCTATTCTTATTTAAAAAAACAAAAACCAAAGTTTATTTTTATATGTGCGGCAAAAGTAGGTGGAATTTTATATAACAAAGACAATAAAGCAGATTTTATAACCCAAAATTTACTAATCCAAACAAATTTAATTTATGGAGCATTTTTAGCAGGAATAAAAAACTTAATTTTTTTAGGATCAAGTTGTGTTTACCCAAAAAATTGTAAACAACCTATTAAAGAAAGTTACTTACTCGATGGAAAATTAGAAGAAACAAACGATGCTTATGCTGTTGCAAAAATTGCAGGAATTAAAATGTGCCAGAGTTTTAATGATCAGTATAAAACTAATTATAAGTGTTTAATGCCAACGAATACTTTTGGTCCAAACGATAATTATGATGACTCAAATTCTCATTTTTTTCCTGCACTTATTAAAAAAATTAATCAAATGGAAATAACAGGATCAAATAAATTAAAAATCTGGGGAAATGGAAAACCAAGAAGAGAAGTAATGCATGTTGATGATTTAGCAGATGCATGTGTGTTTTTTATGAAAAAAAAAACAAAAAATTCAATAATTAATATTGGTACCGGCAAAGATTACTCGATAGTCTATTATGCAAGATTAATTTCAAAAATAATTTTAAAAAAAAAAATAAAAATCTTGTTTGATAAAACAAAACCTAATGGTGTATTAAAAAAAGTAATGGATGTATCGTTAGCAGAAAAATATGGATGGAAATCTAAAATTGGATTAAATGATGCAATTCAAAGAACCTATAATTCTTTTTTAAAAGAGAAAATAAATTGAAAAAAAATATTATAATTATTACTGGCGGAGCTGGATTTGTAGGCTCAAATTTAATTTTTCTTCTTTTGAAAAAGACAAATTTTAAAATAATTAGTTTAGATAATTATTCATCTGGAACTAAAAAAAATCACGTTCTTAATAAAAGAGTTAAGTATATAAAATGTCATACAAAAAATATTTCAAAAAAATTATCTAAATATAAAGATAAAATACATAGCCTTTTCCATTTTGGAGAGTTTGCAAGAATTTATCAAAGCTTTTTGAAAATGGATGAGTGCATTAATTCTAATACTATTGGAACTAATGCAGTATTTAATTTTTGTTTATCAAATAATATTAAATTAATCTATTCTGCTACTTCAGCAACTATTGGAAATAAAGGTTTGGACAAAAACCTTTCTCCATATGCTTTTACCAAATCTAAAAATCTTGAAATGTTAGATAATTTAAAAAAATGGTTTAATTTTAAATTTGAGATTATTTATTTTTATAATGTTTACGGCCCAAATCAAATCAATACTGGTAGCATGGCCACTGTTATAGGTATATTTGAAGATCAATTTAAAAGAGGAAAACCTTTAACTGTGGTTAAACCTGGCACTCAGACTAGAAGATTTACTCATGTAAGAGATACAGTAAATGCATGTTATTATGCTTGGAAAAAAAACCAGTGCAAGCATTATAGCATTTCTAACAAAAAAAGTTACAGCATTATTCAAGTAGCGAAAATGTTTAAAACTAAAATTAAATATTTACCTCCTAGACAAGGCGAGAGATTTGCCTCAGCCTTAACGAGCATGAATTTATCAAACAAGGTTTACAAATTGTTTGGAAAAATACAACTTAGAGAGTATTTAGGTAAAATAATTAATACTAATTAAATCAACATTATTTCATTGTTTACAATTATAATTTAATATGTATAACACTATCCGCCGGTGGTTATTGCGGTGGTGTTATACCCGATCCCATTCCGAACTCGGAAGTCAAGCCCTCCTGCGCCGATGGTACTTTGTCTTAAGACATGGAAGAGTAGGACATCGCCGGCTATAAAA
>MDTE01050499.1_pt1 | contig 13589 bp, 10 predicted proteins | sample 811231 | NCBI WGS metagenome assembly MDTE01 (sample SAMN05326651, study PRJNA326480) | marine metagenome | isolation source: seawater | place: Indian Ocean: Red Sea | collected 2010
TAACTATGGGTGCGTGGTAACGGCTGACCGATTAACAACTATTAGCGCGAACATCGATGGGGGGCAGCCCTGGAGGCAGACGTTTGGTCATGACAATTTGATCTATACAGATTGGCACAAGGATAATTTTTTTGAAGCGGTTAAAGACTTGGTGGGCATTGCAGCTGTAGTTGGATTTGAGTCAGATCATGTGACGTTGCAGGATCATGTGAAGCTTCGTGAGGCCCTTCCAAATAAAGAGCTAATTGATGTTTCTGAGTTTGCAATGCGCCTACGCATGCTGAAATCAAACGAAGAACTTGCCCTCATTCGTGACGGCGCGAGAATTTGTGATTTAGGCGGGACTGCTGTAGTGGAGTGCATTCAGGAGGGAATGCCTGAGTATGAAGTTGCGCTACACGCAACTCAAGCGATGGTTCGTGAGATTGCTCAGAGCTATCCACACACCGAGTTGATGGACTCTTGGACATGGGTCCAGTCAGGTATTAATACCGACGGCGCTCACAATCCGCTAACAACTCGTCAGATTCAGAGAGGCGATATTCTTAGTTTAAATACTTTCTCTATGATTTCAGGATACTACCACGCTCTGGAGCGCACGCTATTCTTGGAGTATTGTAATGCCAAATCTCTGGAGCTGTGGGAAATCAACTGCCAGGTTCATCGGCGAGGTATAGAGCTGATTAAGCCCGGTATGCGATGCTGCGATATTGCTGCTGAACTCAATGAGATATACAAATCGCATGATTTACTTGAATATAGAACATTTGGTTATGGTCATTCCTTCGGCACCTTGTCGCATTACTATGGACGAGAAGCGGGACTGGAGCTACGGGAAGATGTTGATACTATGTTAGGGCCTAATATGGTGGTATCTATGGAGCCAATGATCATGATTCCAGAAAGTGTTCCGGGCTCAGGGGGTTACCGAGAGCATGATATTCTTATCGTTACTGAGGATGGCTCGGAAAATGTCACAGCGTTTCCATTCGGCCCCGAGCACAATATCATCTAGCTTGTCATTGCTCATCTAAAGTAGCAAGAAGCTGAACGCCTGTTTTTCATTGATTCACGGATCGTAAGAGTTTCTTGTTGGCGCATCAAAGATGACGATCCCTAGATGTCTTGGTTTTTACCTGCTCATTATAAAAAAGTGTAAGTCCGGAGCCTACGATCAATAGCATGCCGATAAGCGCTTCAAATGATGGCGTCTCACTCCAGAAAAGATAACCCCACCAGACCATCAATGGAAGCAGTGTGTATTCATAAGGGCTGATTACTGAAGGATCAGCTACTCGGTAAGCAGCAAGAAAAAATGCATGAGCCGTAGTACCGATGACCGCAATAGCAAGTAGCCAGATAACAGCGTTGAGCTCAAAAAGTTCCCAGCCTCGGACTAGAAATCTGATTTGCACATGTTCCGTGGTATCAAATCTGCCATCGCCGACAGCTATGCCTGCGAGCCCACTTAGTAAAACGGTTATCAAGTACATATAAAAAAGTTGCTGGAAAAGATTATCTTTTTCCGATGTCAGCTTTGTGATGCTAACAATCAGAGAATACAGCAGCGCTGTTAGTAGAGGAAGTAAGTAATAACTATTGAATGCTCCGGTGTTAGGCTGACAAATTAATACGACTCCGAAAAATCCAACAATTATGATTAACCAGTGTTTGTAACCGACATTGCTCTTAAAAAGTAGGATCGCAATTAGCGTTGTAAAAAATGGATTTGCTAAATACAAGACAGTTGCGCTGGCAATCGGTATTTTGGATTGCGCAAAATAGAACAAGGAGTATAGACAGAAGAACATGATGCCTCGGAGTATGCTTAGGACTGGGTAGGCAGTTGTAAACATTACAGGTTGTCGTAATACAATCTGAACTAGAATGATTACGCCAATACCCAGGAGGGATCTGAAGAACTGAATTTGAAAAATTGAAAGGTCATCTGACAACAGCTTAATCAGCGTATCTTGAATTGACGATATAGTCATCCCGATTATGATGAATAAAATACCCCTTCGATTACTAGTTAGCACGGAGAGGGCTCCTTAGCTAGATTTGTCATTATTACCTTTTGGCGCGTAACGGGAGTGTTATTCCTCCGCGTTGTGCTATTTTGCCGTTGATAGTAACTTTACCACTACAATACAGCGACTTTTGGGCAAGTTGCCTAATGAAGATTGGCGCAGTACCGACAGAACAGAAAGAGGGCAAAGAGAGGCAACACCTTGAGCTCTCGAAGCTCTTTAATCGCATTCGATATTTGATTTATGCGCAGAAAAATCGCTTGTTTCTGATGTTTTTCATGATGCCTGTTCTGGCTAATTCGAGGAAAATAGGTGACGGTTAAGCAATGCTGAGATTTGGAAGTGGAAATGATCCAAGTCGAAGCGGGATGACAATCTGAAATCAATTGATATGACCTTTCCACAGTTATTGGTGATTATTAGCGCTTTCCTTTTGCTTTGGGGAGGTTATACCTATCTTCGTGACACGCTATTCGGTAGAGCCAAACCTAATAGGGTTTCCTGGTTTCTTTGGGCATTAGCGCCCTTAATTAGTCTTGGTGCGGCGTTTTCGGCAGAAGCAGATATATGGGCTTCAGTTCGAGTGCTGGTTGGTGGCATCGTTCCTGGCGTTATATTCCTGTGCTCCTTTGTTAATAGCAAAAGTTATTGGGCTCTAACGCGGTTTGATTGGTTTTGCGGCGGTCTATCTGCAACAGCATTACTATTTTGGCAGTTCGCGGACTCTCCGCTTACCGCAGTTATGCTTGCGACAATTGCTAACACTCTTGCTTCAATTCCTACGTTTATAAAGGCGTGGAATTTTCCAGAAACTGAATCCCGTCCAGTCTATATCGCTAGCTTCTTAAGCGCGATCTTGATTATTCCAGCGATCCCAGTCTGGACTATTGCAAACTCGGCATTCCAGATTGGGCTGATGATAACAACTGGTGCTTTGTTGTGTGCGGTTTACCGAAAGGATTTCGCAAAAAAAGAGGCCATATAAAGTGCAAAATACAAGCTCCATTTATTTACGGGAGCGCTCGTGGTCATAAATTTCGGAGTCAAAGGCGAGATGCTGACATTGCTTCGCATCGCATTGCCGCTTTCTGTCGCGTACCTTGCTGAATTTTTTATGTTTGTAACCACGAAGATAGTGGTTGGTAAACTTGGGTATCTCGAACTAGCGGCCGTAGGCCTTGCCGGTCATTTATCCTTTGAGGTGTTGGTTGTTTCAATGGGTTTACTGTCTATTGTAGGTGTGTTATGTGCGCAAGCAGAGGGCGCGGGAGACAAAAGACAAGTAGGGTTAGTTGTTCGGCAGGGGTTTATTGTTTCATTATTGCTTGGTATACCCATAATGGTACTAATATGGCATCTTGACACTCTATTGAGTTGGACTAATCAAGATCCCCGAGTCATCCAACTAACGACTCCCTATTTGCATGGATTAAGCTTTTTTGTGTTTCCGACACTGTTTTTTGCTGTGCTTAGAAATTATGTATCAGCGCTGGCTCGGCCTCAGGCTGTCATGGTCATTACTGGAATGGCGGTTCTAGTTAACTATCTTCTAACTATATGGCTGGTGTACGGCGGATGGATCATTCCTCCACTAGGTCTTTTTGGAGCTGGACTCGCTACCAGCATTGTATCGTGGCTCATGTTTCTTACCTTGCTCTGCCATGTCTATAGAACGGCTGAGCTGCGTGGTTACGGGTTATTTGCGGGGCGGTGGAAGCTAGATAGCAGCATATGTAGGGAAATAATAGTCCTTGGTGTGCCAGTATCAGGGCTAGTATTTCTGGAAGCTGGCATGTTTGCTGCAGCATCAATCCTTTCTGGAATTATTAGTGCGGAGACACTCGCAGCTTATGAAATAGCGATGGCCTGGGCTGGAATACCATTTGTCATCGCTTTGGGCATTGCCGAAGCTACCATGGTCCGTGTCGCGCATGGCGTTGGGAGTAATCGACTCGAAGTTGCACGACAGTCAGGCGTGCTTGGAATGCTCATTGGTGTTTCAATACTGATTACACTGATGATCATTCCGTTAAGTTTTGGAGCCTATCTTATCGATATATTTATTGCTCCTTCCGATCCTGGCTATATGGTCGTATCGCTGTTATCTGTCCAATTTCTAATTATCGTAGCCATCTTCCAAGTATTTGATGGACTTCAGGCAATCGCGGCACGCGCTTTGCGCGGGGTTAAAGATAGCGTGGCACCACTTTGGATCGCAGGTTTTGGTTACTGGATCCTTGGCATAGGTGTTGGATCATGGCTGGCATTCTGGATGGGATTTGGTGGCGCTGGCCTGTGGTGGGGGCTCGCGATGGGGCTGATAATAACTGCTCTATTGCTTGCTTTCCGGTTTCACCGGCTGTCCAAAAGACTGGTATTAGGCGTTATCACTATCCGTAAAACAGCATAGTCAAGTGGTAATCAGTAATGCTTTACAACTTCTTGTTGTCCCATGTTTACAAATATTCATTTTAGTTTTGATTGAAGTTGCTCCAATAGGTCACTATTGACCTGACGGGGTCCAGTATTTTTCCGATTTAGGTATCGTCGTTCTGCAGGCAGTCGCACTCCATCCATTTTGCTAAGTCTTGAAATAAATCCTTCGCTTTGTTCGATCCAATTCCCACCCGACAAAATCTCTGGATTCATCGCGATCACAAATTGACCACCTTGAGGTGGTCCACCATCACCGTTATCGCGTTCTTTTGATACGAAACTTACGGTTTCTCCAACCAGTGGTCCGGCCAACAACTCAACCATCATTGCGATATGTGATCCTTTATAACCACCAAACGGCAACAATACTCCCTTGATAATCTCAGAGGGGTCGGTGGTCGCATGTCCTCTTGCATCAAGACCCGTTCCTATTGGCACCGAGCGGCCATCACGAGCAGCAATCTGAATGTCACCCATAGCCATCGCTGCGGTGGCCATATCAAATACTAGTGGAGGTGCATCTGGCCTTGGCCAGGCAAATGACAGAGGATTGGTCCCATAAAGTGGTTGTTTTGCACCGAAAGGGGCCACGTTAGGGGTATACGAAACACAAGCGATGGCTACAAGTCCACGTTTTGCTAATGTTTCTACTTCTGGCCAGAGAGCAGCAAAATGGTGAATGCGGTCAATCGATAACACCGAAATTCCATTATCAACTGCGGCGTCTGCTAGAACGTGAAGCGAGCGCCGATGTGCAACTGGCGCATAACCATGATCGCCATCACAATGTAGAGCAACTGGAGTGCGTGATTGAATTTTTGGATTGGCGTTACCGTTAACTTTGCCACTCACCAATGAAGCAACATAGCCTGGAACACGAAAAAGGCCATGTGAGTGTGATCCATCGCGCTCGGCTTGCATCACCGTATCGGCTATTGCATCCGCGTTTTCTTCGTTTGCTCCAGCGTTGAGCATGGCGTTTCGAGCAAGCAAAAAAATATCTTCTAGGGAGAGTGGTTTCGTAGTCATAGTCGTTGTATTGAATTTAACATACCCATGCAAAAGTGATTTCTAAGATGTGTGGTGTTGGAGTCCAATTTAGTGTAGAAATAAAAGTGTAAACTAAAAGTAGAATCAAATCGATGCAGTCAATTAAAGCATCGATTTAATACGTTTATCAGGTGTAATTAGATATTGTGCAAACGCATAAAACCACATGAAACTAAGCATATTTTCGACATAAAATAAATATACTCAAAATTGAGTCAGGAGGAGGAAAGTAGGTTGGGGGGCTTATTTTTTGAATTGCTCCTTCAATTACTTGAAGCAATGACACGTTATTCTAGTTGGGTGCAGAGGAGAATAGAGGATGGCGGTAAGCCGCTTATTGTTGATGGAGGGATGGGGACTGAGCTAGAAAAAGCAGGTGTTCCTATGGATGGCAGGATTTGGAGCGGGCATGCGATCTTGTCGAGTCCACATGTAGTTCAGATGACACATGAAAAATTTATTGAAGCGGGCGCAGAAGCTATCATAGCAAATACTTTTTCTACAGCACGGCATGTTCTCGAGCCCGCTGGACTTGGTAATAGAGTTCGGGAAATTAATGTTGCTGCAATTAAGCTCGCACGACAGGCGCGTGATGCCACTGCCCAGCGTCCAGTTGCGATAGTTGGCTCGATTTGTGAGTGGACCGCTGAAACTGGAGGAAATTGGAGCGCTCCAGATGCAGTTGGTGATTCAGCCAAAGAGCAGGGTGAAATTTTGGCAGAGGCGGGTGTGGACGTGATAGCTCTTGAGATGTGTGAGCGTATTGAATTATCTCAGGTTGTAGCAGAAGTCATTACAGAACTGAGTTTGCCGGTATGGATTGGAGTAAGTGCGGGCACCTGTAGAGAAGATGGCACGTTGCCAGTCTTTAGTTACCCAGAAAGAGATTTTGAGGAGCTCGTCGTTGCTGTCTCAGCTTTCCCGGTGTCAGTAATAAACGTAATGCATACTGCGGTGGGAGATGTTGTGAAGGCTATGGAGGTAGTAAGAAGACATTGGTCAGGGCCGATAGGAGTATATCCGGAGTCTGGCTACTTTACGATGCCAAATTGGCAGTTTATCGATATTATTGAGCCGTTCGATCTAGCTCAGTATGCTTTGGAATGGGCTGCGAATGGTGCAAGACTGATTGGCGGTTGTTGCGGTCTCGGGCCTGCACACATTCGCGAATTACATAGCACTTTTGACATATAGCTAAACGTTAGCCCCCTACCAGGCCAAAAGGAAACAACAGTGGTTACACCCGGCAGTTTGCCCGAGTTTTAATTAAATAGGCAGGTAAGGTGTGCCTCGTTGCCATAGCGCTAAACAGCGCTGATTTTTCTGTATTTTGCCACAGTTGTTACCCCATTGATTAGGCAGAAGGTGAGGCAAACCTGTGAGGTAATGGCAGAAAACAAGGCCAATTCTCAATAGATAATCATTCTTATTAACATATTAGACAGCATCGTGGATTACCATTACATGGGCATCTATCTTAAACGCCATCAACGGCTGTTCATATTTTGCCTTATCGGGTAGAATGCTACCTGCGTAATGTATTGATTTTTTTAGTATTGCGAGACTAGGTGATTTAGTAGTGCGCTAACTATCGTCGCCCAGTGAGTATCTCGCGATGCCGTACTGATGGCATTTGTAAGGCCCCGCAATTGCGGGGTTTTTGGGTTTATCGTGCTAGTTGTATTTTAGTGTAGTTTGATTGAGGGGTGGTGATCATGCTTGGTGATGCCATAGAGATCCGAACCGTCTTAGAGCCTTTGGTCGAAAGACTAGGGTATGAATTGGTATACGTGACGATATCTGGATCGAAGTCAACCGTATTGCGTACGTTTATTGACGCGCCGGGAGGGATAACTTTGGGTGACTGCGAGTTAGTAAGCCATCGTATCAGCGATCTACTCGATATTGAGGACTTACTACAAGGAGAGTACGCACTTGAAGTTTCGTCGCCAGGTTTAGCTCGGCCTCTCGTTAAACCGGAACATTTCTTACGCTATGAAGGATATGAGGTTTCGATCAAAGCGAAAACATCACACGATGGGCGAAAAAATTTTCAAGGAGTGTTGAAAAAGGCTGGAAGTAATACTGCTATTGTTGAGGTTGACGGTTCGATGTATGAATTGTCGTATAGCGATATGCGCAAAGCGAATTTAGTAAGTGAATCGGTACTCGAGGGGGGCTCAAGAAGCGCTGTTAGTTAGCGCGAGGGAATAATATGGGAAATGATGAGATTCTGATGATGGCAGAAGTTCTCTCTCGAGAAAAAGGATTGGATGAAGACTCGGTATTTCAGGCAATTGAAGCAGCGCTTGAAACAGCAACTCGAAAAAAGCATCGCGAAGATATTGGTGTGCGCGTTGCTATCGATCGTAAAACCGGTGACCATGAAGCGTTTCGCCAATGGGATATCGTTGAAAACGACGATATGATAGAAATACCTGCGAGACAGATGACGCTAGAAGCTAGCCGCATTACCTATCCCGACACGAATCTTGAAGTAGGAGGCGTTGTAGAGGAACCACTCGAAGCTGTCGCGAATTTTGGCAGAATTGAAGCGCAGGCAGCAAAGCAAGTTATCAATCAAAAAGTTCGCGAGGCAGAAAGATCTAGGGTCTATGAAGAATTTGAGAGCAGGAAAGGGCGAATGGTGCAAGGCGTCGTAAAGAGAGTTGGTAACCGTGAAGCTATCGTTGATATTGAGGGTGTAGAGGCAGCACTCCCAAGATCCGCATGGATAGATCGTGAAGCCCTTAGGAGCGGCGATCGCATTAAAGCAATTTTGACCGATGTTCGGTCGGAATCGCGAGGACCACAGTTGTTGTTGGACAGAAAGATTCCGGAACTCGTTATCCAGTTGTTCGAGCTGGAGGTCCCGGAGGTTGGGCAGGGCGTTATAGACGTGCTTGGAGCTGCACGAGATCCGGGTTCACGAGCAAAGATTGCTGTTCGATCCAACGACGCAAAGATCGATCCAGTTGGAGCATGTGTCGGTATAAGAGGATCGAGAGTACAAAGCGTATCAAATGCAATTAATTTAGAGCGTATCGACATCATCACTTGGTCTGAAAATCCTGCAGAATTCGTTATTAAGGCCTTACAGCCAGCGGATGTAGACTCAATCTATATCGACGAAGAATCGCAATCGATGGATGTTGTTGTCGATGAAAGCCAACTGTCGCTGGCCATTGGTCGAGGCGGACAAAATGTTCGTTTGGCCTCTGAGCTAACTGGTTGGAATCTCAATATAATGACGGATGAAGCTGCTGCTGAGAAAACTGAAGCTGAGGCCGAAGAAAATCGTGACAAGCTGATGGAGCTATTAGGTATTGACGCTGAAGTCGCTGAAGTCTTGGTTGATGAAGGTTTTACAACCCTTGAGGAAGTGGCATATGTACCAGCGCAGGAGCTTTTGCAAGTAGAAGAGTTTGATGAAACACTGGTGGAGGAGCTGCGACGGCGTGCAAAGGAAACACTTCTTGTAAGAGAAATTGCAGAGCAAGAGCGGCTGTCTCCTGAAGACGACTTGTTGTCTATGGATGGCATGGATGATGACACCGCACGCTTATTATCTGCTAATGGAGTTAGGTCGATGGAGGAGCTCGCTGAACAATCAACAGACGAGCTAGTCGAGTTGACAGGCATTGAGGAAGAGCGCGCAAGCCAGCTAATTATGATCGCACGAGCGCCGTGGTTCGCTGAGGCTGAGTAACAGATACGATTCAAATGGCAGCTATAAAGCTAAAATTGTTTGCGAGCCAAATCGGCGTAAAGCCTGAGAAATTAATACAGCAATTAGATTCCGCTGGGGTCAGTGGAAAAAGTATTGATGATGTGCTATCCGATCAGGAGAAGGAAAAGCTTTTATCGTATCTCCGTGGTTCTGGGTCACTGTCGGGTGAGGGTAAACAAAAGATAACCCTCAGTCGGAAATCCACAAGTTCTGTTCGTCAAGCCTCTCGTACAGGAGGTTCCCGAACCGTTCATGTTGAGGTTCGTAAACGCAAAACCTATGTCAAGCGCTCTGACCTGCAGCGGCAGCAAGAAGAGGCTAAAAAGGAGGCAGAAGCGAAAGAAGCTGCAGCAAAAGCTGAAGCGGAACAAGAAGCAAAAGCCATTGCTGCAGCAAAAGCGCAAGCAGAAGCACAAGCACAAGCGCAAGCAGAGGAAGAGGCAAGGATCAAAGCTGAAGCCGCTGCCGCGGAAGAAACACGGCTTGCTCAAGAGGTAGAGGGGCTAGATCAACAAGAGATAGACAATGAGAATATAGGGCAAACGCCTGAACATGCCTCAAAGTCGGAGAGCACGGACGATCCACAAGTCGCGGTGAACTCCAGTACGGTCAACGTGTCAGATGATGGCAAAACTATTCCAGAACCAGAAAAGAAAGGCAGTAACACGGTTCAGTCAGAAGGCGCGGTCGATGCTCGGAAAGGCGCTCCTAAGCGAGATGAGAAACCTAAACGACGAAAAGACAAGAATGCCGGTCGTGAGGAGTTGCATGTTGCAGCAGGTAGGAGCGGTCGTCGAAAACCAAAGAGAAAAGCTACCAAACCTGGCAAGATAACATCCACAACGGTTGGTCAGCATGGCTTTGAAATGCCCACAGAGCCTGTAGTCCATGAAGTGCGTGTTCCTGATACGATTACTGTTGCAGAGCTTGCGCAGGGCATGACAGTGAAGGCAGCTGAAGTGATAAAAGCTCTAATGGGTATGGGTACGATGGTAACGATTAATCAGGTACTTGATCAGGATACAGCCATCTTAGTTGTTGAGGAGATGGGTCACCAGGCAGTCGCCGTTGATGCTGAAGATCCGGAGAATTACTTAGCTGATCCCGACGATCATTCTGCCTGGCCGGAGGAAAGAAGGGCCCCGGTCGTTACTGTTATGGGGCACGTTGATCATGGTAAGACTTCCCTACTAGATTATCTTCGAAAAGCTCACGTGGCGGACGGAGAGGCTGGTGGTATTACTCAGCATATCGGTGCCTATAGGGTTCAAACAAAGCATGGCCCAATTACTTTTTTAGACACGCCAGGTCATGAGGCCTTTAGCTCCATGCGGGCACGCGGCGCGCAAGTAACAGACGTAGTTGTTCTTGTTGTTGCGGCAGATGATGGCGTGAAACCTCAAACGGTAGAGGCTATAAACCATGCTAGAGAGGCTGGTGTCACTCTGATAGTTGCGATTAATAAGATTGACCGAGACAATGCAGACGTGGATCGAGTGAAGCAAGAGCTTGCTAATCATGGTGTGATTCCAGAATCGTGGGGCGGCGATGTTTTAACAAACAATGTCTCAGCTATTACAGGGGAAGGTGTTGATGAACTTCTTGAATCAATCTCGCTGCAGGCTGAGATTTTAGATTTGAAGGCTCCTATTGAAGGTAAAGCGGGTGGAGTGGTTGTAGAAGCGCGGTTGGATAAAGGTCGGGGCGTCGTAGCAACTATATTGATCCAGAAGGGCACATTAAAAAAAGGTGATATCTTACTTGTAGGCCGACAGTTCGGCAGAGTTCGTGCCATGATGGATGATCAAGGGTCTGCGATTAGGGAGGCAACTCCATCGTGGCCAGTTGAAATTCAAGGATTGGGCGGCGTGCCTAATTCAGGTGAGGATGCAATGGTAGTCTCAGATGAACGACGTGCTCGAGAGATCGCTACCTATAGGCAAGGAAAGATGAAGGAATCTCGACTTGCGCAGCAACAAAAAGCGAAATTGGAGAACATATTTGAGCAGATGGATGACGCCGAAGTACGCACTTTGAATCTAATAATTAAGGCAGATGTGCATGGTTCAGTGGAGGCCTTATCTGATTCACTTGAGAAGTTATCACGAGACGATGCTCGAGTCGCAGTTATTCACGGTATGGTTGGTGGTATTAATGAGTCCGACGTAAATCTCGCAGCAGCGTCAAACGCTATCCTTGTAGGATTTAATGTGCGAGCAGACGCGACAGCTCGACGCCTAATTGAGAAAGAGGGTATTGATGTCCATTATTACAATGTTATTTATGACGTTGTAGAGGAAGTCAAGGCTGGACTGCTCGGTCTTCTGTCGCCAGTTATTCGTGAGGTGGCCGTTGGGTTAGCAGATGTACGTGAGGTATTCCGTGTTTCGAAGATTGGAGCTATTGCAGGATGTCTTATGATGGAAGGTGAGGTCCGACGAGGCCTTCCCGTTAGAGTGCTTCGAGATAATGTTGTAATCTTTGATGGGTTGATAGACTCTCTGCGAAGATTTAAGGATGATGTTGCAGAAGTAAAGGCGGGTGTCGAGTGCGGTATTGGCGTAAAAAACTATAACGACGTAAAGGTGGGCGACCAGATAGAGATTTATCAGAAGGTCGAACAGCGACCGACGCTCTGAGTCACTAAAATTAACTAAATGCAACGCATAGACCGCTCTCGAAGGGTTGCCGAAGTGATACGCCGTGAACTGGCGCAACTTGTGCAAGTCAATAAGGTAACTAGTGGTAGCTCCAGTCTCTTATCAATTACAGCAGTAGAATTGACTCGAGACCTGAAGCAGGCCACGGTATTTTTTACGTTGCTTGGAGAGGCGGAACACAGTGAAAATACACTTTCTAATCTTAAAGAAAATGCTTCCAAGCTCAGGTATGAACTAAGTCAGCGATTAAATTTGCGTCATACACCACTACTTACATTTAGGCATGATGAAAGCATAGAGAGAGGTGTTTATATGTCTCAGCTTATTGATAGTCTTTCTAGCGCTAAAGAGGAGCATTCTTAAATACATGGGAAGAAGGAGAAATAGCCGAACCGGGGATGCTGTGGATGGGATATTGCTGCTAGATAAACCAGCTGGGATTACTTCCAATGCCGCCTTACAGAAAGCGAAACTATTATTAAATGCAAAAAAGGGCGGCCATACCGGCAGTCTTGATCCTATTGCTACTGGCCTGCTGCCACTATGTTTTGGAGAATCAACTAAGCTCGCAGGGTTCTTTCTGGATTCGGACAAAGTCTATTGGGCCAGATTGAAGTTAGGAGCGAGAACGGATACGGGGGATTGTGAGGGCAATGTGGTAGCAACATCACCAGTAAATGTTGATAAAGAATCAGTCATATCGGCTCTCGATCAATTTAAGGGTGACATTAAGCAAATTCCACCGATGTACTCAGCTGTTAAGGTTAATGGACTGCCGTTATATCGACTTGCTCGTGAGGGCAAGACTATTGATCGTGAACCCAGGCTTGTGAGTGTTTATCGTTTGGATCTCCTAAACTTTAAAGAAACAGAGATCGAGATAGAGCTACACTGCTCTCACGGCTTCTATGTTCGCGGACTGGCACACGATCTTGGTGAGCTTCTGGGCTGTGGGGCGCATGTCCAGGAATTGCGTAGACTGAGTGTAGCTGGCCAAAAGGTTGGAGGCTCAGTAACCATGAGTCAGCTAGAAGTGCTAGGTAACCCTGCAGCAAGGCGTCATAAACTACTGGCTGGTGATGACGCACTATCGCATATCCCCATGGTAGATTTGTCTGTTGATGCCGCGTTCTATCTTTGTCGTGGACAGGCAGTGCGTGCCGCGGATCTTCCCGCGGAAGGCTGGGTACGCTTGTATTCTAGAGATGCGGGTTTTCTAGGTGTGGGAGCTATTACTGATGATGGCAAAGTAGCGCCTAGACGTCTAATGACGTCGATTTGATTAATTTGTTGAGAGTCAGGCCACTGCGGTAGAATATGTCTGCATGCCAGTGTCTGTAGCAGTTTGTGCTCTTGGTTGATGATTCTTTAACGGATGAAGAGCCTGAGTATCTGCTTTGGGCAGATTTGTGCAAGATAAGAACTATTACGAAAGGGGAAACGATGTCTATTAGTGCGGAACAAAAGGAGTCAGTCGTAGCGGAATATCGACGCGGGCCTGATGATACCGGGTCACCGGAAGTCCAGGTAGCGCTGCTGTCGACAAGAATTCAAGATCTTACGGAGCATTTTAAGGTGCATATACATGATCACCATTCTAGACAAGGTCTGTTGCGAATGGTGAATAAACGTCGGAAGTTATTGGATTATTTGAAAAGCAAAGATCTTGAGCGATACCGCACA
>MDTE01091079.1_pt1 | contig 13589 bp, 13 predicted proteins | sample 811231 | NCBI WGS metagenome assembly MDTE01 (sample SAMN05326651, study PRJNA326480) | marine metagenome | isolation source: seawater | place: Indian Ocean: Red Sea | collected 2010
AAATGCGAGAATAACATAGTCAAACCCAAAAATTGTTGCATAAACAAATGCCATAACAAATAAGAGTATTGGTAAGTATTTAGACACCTTTATCTACTCCACAGTGACTGACTTGGCTAGGTTTCTAGGCTGGTCTATATCTGTTCCCTTAAGAATAGCTACATGATAAGAGAGCAGCTGAAGGGGTATCGTGTAAATAATTGGAGCTATAAGTTCGGGTATTTCTGGTAATTCTATAAACTTAGTTACTGTGTCCTCGTGGCTCTCATGCGAATGACCAAAAACGTAAAGCTCTCCCCCTCTTGCCCTTACTTCCTGCAGATTAGATTTAAGTTTTTCAAGTAAATCGTCGTTAGGCGCTACCGCGATAACTGGCATCTCAGAGTCTATAAGCGCAAGAGGACCGTGCTTAAGCTCTCCTGCAGGATAAGCCTCTGCATGTATATACGAGATCTCCTTTAATTTAAGCGCCCCTTCCATTGCTATTGGATAGTGAATTCCTCTTCCTAAGAAAAGCGCATGTTCTTTTTGGTCAAAGTGCTCAGCCATTTTAATGATGGAAGGCTCTAATTTCATTACTGCATCAAGTGAACCCGGCAAAGCCCTTAGGGATTCATTTATACTGTTTTCTGCAACTTGCGAAAGACCGTGTCTTCTTCCTATAACCAAGGTAAGCATGAGCAAACCAATTAGCTGAGTTGTAAAAGCCTTGGTTGAGGCTACTCCAATTTCCGGGCCTGCCTTAGTAAGAAAAACTAGATCTGATTCTCTCGCAAGCGAACTTGTAGGGACATTGCAAATGCCCAGTCGGGCTAAATAACCCGAGTCCTTTGAATACCTTAAGCAAGCCAAGGTGTCTGCAGTTTCACCAGACTGGGAAATGCTTACAAATAAAGTATTTGGAGCTACTACTTTATTTCTATACCTAAATTCGCTTGCAACTTCTACGCTACAAGGGAGTCCGGCCAGTCCTTCTAGCCAATGTCTTGCAACCAGGCCGGCATGATAGCTTGTTCCGCAAGCCACGATTTGTATAGCTTCCACTTTTTCAAAAACCTCTGGTGCCTTTGGTCCAAAAATCTCTTGCTGTACGCCCGAATCTGTTAATTGGGCCTCTAGTAGGCCTTTTATCTTGTCTGGTTGTTCGAAAATTTCCTTCAACATAAAGTGACGATATTCGCCCTTTTCTATAGTCTCCCCTAATGCCTTTTCCACTATTATTGGTCTCTCAACCTCTTCTCCTGCTTGGTCCCAAAGCCTTGTCTCTTCAGGGGTAATTTCAGCCAGATCTCCATCCTCTAGAAAAATAAAACTCTCGGCATAATCTGCAATGGCTAGTTGGTCTGAGGCTATTAGGTTCTCTCCTCTTCCAAGCCCCAAAACAAGCGGGCTTCCTCTTCTTGCCCCAACTACAACTTGAGGTTCCTTTATATGTATAGCCCCAATGGCATAAGCCCCCTCTAGGTCCTTAACGGCCTCCTTAGTTGCCTCTATTAATGAACTAGATTCTTCAAGTTTCGCATGTATTAAATGGGCAATAACTTCCGTGTCTGTCTCAGATTCAAAATCATACCCCAAAGCTTTGAGGGTTGTTCTGAGTTCTTGGTGGTTCTCTATTATTCCATTATGAACTATATATATTTCTCCATTTGAATGGTGTGGGTGTGCGTTAGACTCGCTTGGAATTCCGTGAGTTGCCCACCTTGTGTGAGCTATGCCGGTATTTCCCATCATAGGAGACTCTAGGGTTGCGTTTTGAAGCTCTGAAACCTTTCCTTTTCTCTTTATTACCTGAACTTGGTTAGAGTCCTTTCCAAAAACCGCTAGTCCAGATGAATCATACCCCCTGTATTCTTGTCTAAAGAGGCCCGTTAAAAGTTTATCCGCCGCTCTGTCTTCAGATGCTATTCCAACTATTCCACACATGATCTATTTCTTTCTTTTTATATTAGACTGCCTTGCCCTGCCAATAGCAAGGTTTCCAGCAGGAACATTTTTGGTAATGACTGACCCCGCACCAGTATATGCCTTTTTTCCTACCTTAACTGGTGCCACCAATGATGAATTCGATCCTATGAAGGCCTCATCTTCTAATTGGGTTTTGTGCTTCTTCTTGCCATCATAATTACACGTTATAGTCCCTGCCCCAACGTTAACTTTTTTACCTAAATTGCTATCCCCTAAATAGGCAAGGTGCTTAGCCTTTGATGATTTTCCTATTTTAGATCTATTGGCTTCTACAAAATTTCCTAACTCGGCTCCGCCTTCTATTTCTGTGCCCCCTCTAATTCTAGAGAAGGGTCCAAGACTTGAATTGCTTCCCACTCGAGAATCTTCAATGACAGTATTGGCTTTAATCTCTACTCCATTTCCTATTACAGAATCCTTAAAATAACAATTGGGTCCAATTTTTGAATTGCTGCCTATGATTACAGTGCCTTCAAAAACGCTATTTACGTCTATAAACGTTCCCCTGCCAACCTCAAGACTTCCTCTTGAGTCTATTCTGTTTATATCAGCAATTTTAACTCCCGAATTAATCAATGCTTTGGCTTGCATCTTTTGAAAAGCCCTTTCCAGGTCTTGAAGCTCAATTGGAGTGTTTGCTCCAAGGGCTTCGTCTGGATCCTCAAGCAACAAAGGCTTCACTTTAATTTGAGACAATTTAGCGAGCTCCACTATGTCAGTTAAATAATACTCTTTTGCTGCATTATTGTTTTTAACCTGGGGGAGTAGTTTTTTTAATAAGGAAGATTTTATTGCCATGATTCCAGAATTTACCTCCCTTATAGCCTTTTGTTCTTTGTTGGCTTCTTTCTCTTCTACTATTGCTTCTACTTGTCCTTTTGAATTCCTTATTATCCTTCCGTAACCTTTGGGTTGATTTTTTTTGAATGTTAAAACTGAGAGGGAGTTGTTTGAAGCCAATTTCAACAACTGATTAATTGTGCTTTTCTGAACCAAAGGAACATCTCCATATAAAATTACTGCTACAGACCCGGGTCTTAGTTCTTTGGTCGCAGTTTTTACTGCGTGCGCTGTTCCAAGTTGATTTCTCTGTAACGCGATTCTTGTATTTTTCTTTAATGATAATGCCTTCTTTACTTTTGAGTGGCGATCTCCAACCACCAAAACAGCCCTTGATTTTTCAATTGAAGAAATTGTATCAAGAACATGTTGTGCCATTGGCTTCCCCCCAACAGAAAGCAACACCTTCGGTGAAGACCCTAACATTCTCTTGCCTTTGCCGGCTGCCAATATAATAAAATCAGGATTCATTTGAACTTTTTAACCTAAAAGGAACGCCCCCGCAAATAAAAGGGCGCTATTTAACTACTTCTTGCGTAGTTTCTGCAAGGCTTTTAATCGAGCTGCGGCCTCGGCAAGTTGAGCTGCAGCCAAAGAATAGTCCATTTCTGACTTCTGGTCATCTAGTTCTCTTTCGGCCAGTTCTTTAGCTCTTTCTGCTTCCGCTGCATCTATATCATCGGCTCTTTCAGCTACATCTGTAAGAAGGGTGACAGAACCTGGCTGAACCTCTAGAAAGCCTCCCGAAGCAAAGAAAACCTCCTCTTCTCCGCCTTCCAGAACTAATTTTACTGGTCCAGGTTTTAGGTTGGTTAAAAGTGGAGCGTGCCTGGGTGTTATTGCAATTTCACCAGCCCCACCATCGGCTGTAAGCATTTCTACCTCTCCAGAAAAGAGTTCCCCCTCTGGACTAACTATGCTGCACTGAATTAAAGCCATTTTTATAAGCTCTTTGCCTTTTCAGCCACTTCGTCAATGCCGCCTACCATCAAAAAAGCCTGCTCCGGAAGGTCATCATACTCACCATCTACTATGCCCTTAAATCCTCTGATGGTTTCTGAGAGAGGTACATATTTCCCGGGCGACTGCGTAAATACTTCTGCTACAAAGAAAGGTTGCGATAAAAATCTTTCTATTTTTCTTGCCCTTGAAACGGTTAATTTGTCTTCTTCTGAAAGCTCATCCATTCCTAAAATGGCAATAATATCTTTAAGTTCCTTGTATCTGTTTAGAATTCTTTGAACGGAGCTCGCAACATCATAGTGCTCTTGGCCCACAATGCTCGGTTCCAGTTGTCTGCTGTTTGAGTCAAGGGGGTCAACTGCCGGATAAATACCCAAAGAGGCTATCTGCCTAGATAGCACCACATTTGCATCTAAGTGAGCAAAAGTTGTTGCCGGAGAGGGGTCAGTTAAATCATCAGCCGGAACATAGATTGCCTGCACAGAGGTTATTGAACCAGTCTTAGTCGAGGTGATTCTCTCTTGAAGAACTCCCATCTCTTCTGCCAATGTAGGCTGATACCCAACAGCTGAGGGCATCCTGCCCAATAAGGCAGAGCACTCAGTTCCTGCAAGGGTATATCTGTAAATATTGTCTATAAATAACAAAACATCTCTTCCGTCATCTCTAAACTTTTCTGCCATAGTAAGTCCCGAAAGCCCCACCCTAAGCCTGTTTCCAGGAGGCTCGTTCATTTGTCCATAAACAAGAGCTACCTTGTCCAATACGCCTCCCTCTATCATCTCATGATACATATCGTTGCCTTCTCTTGTCCTTTCTCCAACACCTGCAAAGACCGAGAATCCACTGTGTTCATAAGCAATATTTCTAATAAGTTCCTGCATGTTTACTGTCTTTCCAACACCAGCTCCACCGAAGAGACCTACCTTGCCGCCTTTAGCAAAAGGACAAATAAGATCTATAACCTTGATTCCGGTCTCTAAAAGCTCAGAGGAGTCTGCCTGGTCTTCGTAAGAAGGCGCCGCCCTGTGGATGGGCATTTTTTCTTTTGCATCTATTTCACCTTTTTCATCAATAGGATCACCTAAAATGTTCATTATTCTTCCAAGAGTCCCCTCTCCAACGGGAACTGATATTGGTTGCCCTGTGTTAGTTACCGATACCCCTCTTTGCAAACCCTCTGATGCCCCCATGGCTATAGTTCTTACTACGCCATCTCCCAGCTGCTGCTGAACCTCTAAGACTAGATCTTTTTCATCTACCCTAAGTGCATCATAAACTTTTGGTAAGTTTTCTTTGGGGAACTCCACGTCTATTACTGCTCCAATTATTTGTACTACTGTTCCGTTACTCATATCTTTCCCATATTTAAAGTGCTTCAGCTCCAGCAACTATTTCAGATATCTCCTGAGTTATAGCTGCCTGCCTGGCATTGTTATAAACAAGTTGAAGTTCTTCAATCAACTCTCCTGCGTTGTCAGTTGCACTTTTCATTGCAACCATTTTGGCCGCCTGTTCACAGGCTATATTCTCAACCACAGCCTGGTAGACAAGCGACTCTATGTATCTTCCCATCAAACCATCTAGTAACTTTCTTGAATCATCTGGTTCATAAATATAATCCCATCGCGTCGGCTCCTTTTTGTCTTCAATCTTGGCCAATGGCAATAGCTGTTTAATCTCAGGGCTTTGGGTCATTGAGTTTATAAACATGTTGCTAGCGAGATAAACCCTGTCTAGTTTTTCTTCTCCAAAAGAATCCAGTAAAAGCTTGATAGAGCCCACCAATTGCTCTATAGAGGGGTCATCTCCTAGTTTTTCGGTAGCAGACATTACATTTCCTCCAAAAGATTTGAAAAAAGACCTTGCCTTGGTTCCTATAAGTGAATAACTAATTTCTCTTCCCGCCGAGGCTTCTTGAGAAGCAAAATTTGTTACCTCCCTCAGGAGGTTGGCATTCAAGCCACCACAAAGACCCTTGTCTGAGGTTATGACAATAATGGCTATCTTTGATGCCTTTCTTTCTGCCATATACGTAGGTTTATACTCTGGTTGTCCGTTTGCTAAATGACCTATAACTTCCAGCATTCGATCTCTATACGGCCTACCTTTCAGCATCCGTTCTTGAGTTTTTTTCATTTTACTAGCAGCTACCTTTTCCATGGCGCTAGTTATTTTCTGAGTATTTCCAATACTAGCTATTTGGTTTCTTATTTCTTTACTATTTGCCATGTTTTAAGTGCTACCAGGTTTGAGTTGAAACAAACTTATCCAGGGCCTCTTTAAAGGAACTCTCTATTTCTTCGTTATACTCTCCGGAAGAAGTGACAGACTCCATGAGCTCTGCGTATTCTGAATTCATAAAAGACAACAAAGCACTTTCAAAGTCTTTTACTTTTTCAACCTCCACTTCTTTAAGGTAATCTTCATTAACTGCATACAAAACCACACCCATTTCTGCAACAGAAAGCGGTGAGTTTTCGGCTTGCTTAGTAAGCTCTGTTACTCTAATGCCATGCTCAAGCTGCGCCTTGGAAACTTCATCCAGATCAGAGGCGAATTGTGCAAAAGCCTCTAACTCCCTGTATTGGGCTAAAGCTGTTTTTATACCCCCGCCTAGTTTCTTTATAATGGGAACTTGCGCTGCACCACCTACTCTTGAAACCGATATGCCTGGATCCATGGCCGGCTTTAGGCCTGATTTAAAAAGTGAGTCTTCTAGAAAAATCTGTCCGTCTGTTATGGAAATAACATTTGTCGGCACAAACGCAGACACATCACCTGCCTGTGTCTCTATTATGGGTAGTGCGGTTAGGGATCCTGTCTTTTTCTTTACCTTTCCTCCCGTAAACTGTTCGACATAATCTTCATTAACCCTTGCTGCTCTTTCTAAAAGCCTAGAATGTAGATAAAAAACATCTCCCGGATATGCCTCTCTTCCTGGCGGCCTCCTTAATAAGAGGGACATTTGTCTATATGCAACCGCTTGTTTTGAAAGATCATCATAAACAATCAGGGCATCTTCTCCTCTGTCCCTGAAGTACTCACCCATTGAGCAGGCAGAGAAAGGAGCAATATATTGCATTGGAGCCGGGTCAGACGCAGAGGCGGCAACTACTATGGTGTTTTCAAGGGCACCAAATTGCTCTAACTTTCTAACAACGGCAGCTATAGAGGATTGTTTTTGGCCTACCGCTACATAAATGCACTTAATTCCGGTTGATTTTTGATTAATTATTGCATCTATTCCAATGGCTGTTTTACCAGTCTGTCTGTCTCCAATAATTAACTCGCGCTGACCTCTTCCTATTGGCACCATGCTGTCAATGGCCTTTATCCCCAGTTGCACGGGCTGGTCAACTGACTTTCTTGAGATAACCCCTGGAGCCACCTTTTCTACAGGAGAGGTTTCTTTGGTTTCAATTGCCCCCTTGCCATCTATGGGGTTACCCAAGGCATCAACCACCCTTCCAAGTAATTCGTTTCCGACAGGCACTTGAAGAATTTTTCCTGTGCACTTTGCGGAGCCACCCTCCGCTAACACCTTATAATCCCCAAGAATAACGGCGCCCACTGAGTCCCTTTCTAGGTTAAGGGCCATTCCCATAACCCCCTCATCAAACTCTATTAATTCTCCATTCATTACTTCCGCAAGTCCGTGTATTCTGGCTATTCCGTCTGCTAAATAAACAACAGTTCCTTCGTTGCTTGGGCTCGCAGAGGTGTCTAGTGAGTCTATTTTTTGTTTTATAATCTGACTTATTTCTGAGGGGTTTAGTTCTTCCATTTTTTTACTTATTTAATTTTATTCTTCAGCTTTTCTATCTTTCCTTTGATGCTGAAATCAATAACTTCATCACCGTTTTTTGTAGAAAAACCACCTATTAGAGAGGGGTCAATTTTTGTTGCAAATGAAACATTATCTCCGTACCTTTTTTTGAGACCTGACGAAATTTTTTCCTTTTGCTCTTTAGTTAGTTCATAGGCAGATGTGACAACAACTTCACTTGTTTCCTCTTTGTTAGCCATCAACTTTGTGTACTCTTTGCTTATGCTGGGAATTAAAGACAGCCTTTTAGACTCTCCTAGGACCTTAATAAAGTTAATAGTTTTTTTCTCAACCTGATCCTCAAATAAAGAAATAAAAATTTCTGCTTTTTCTTTGTACGCCATTGTGGGTGATTCAATTAAAAGCTTTACATTGGGCTCTTTCATAGCAGCTTCAAGCTGGCCCAAGTCATTCGTCCACCCATCAGAGTGGTCAAAAATTGCTTGCGCATAAGGCCTTGAAAGGGTTTCTAAATTCAAGTTAAAGCTCCTTAGTTATTTCTTCTAGAATCTGGGCGTTCCTCTTCTCATCCACTTCTGATCCCAGAATCTTTTCTGCACCCGCTACGGCAAGGGCCGCTACCTCAGATCTAAGCTCTTCTCGAGCACGCTTAGACGCCTGCTCTAAATCCTTTTGTGCAGAAATCTTAATTTTTTCTGCTTCTGTCCGAGCTTCAGTTTTAGCGTCTTCTACAAGCTGACCTGCCCTTTGATTGGCCTGTCCCAAAAGTTCAGAAGCTTCTTTTTTAGCCTCGTTTAAAATTTCTTCTTTCTTGGTACTTGCCTCTTCAAGCTCGCGCTTGCCTTCAGCTGCAGCATTTAAGCCATCAGAAATCTCTTTTTCTCTCTCTTCTAATACTTGCAAAAGTTGCGGCCATATGAACCTCATACAAAACCACACGAAAAGAACGAAGGCTAAAAGTTGACCTATTAATGTGTAATTAAAGTTCACTAATCAGATTCCCTAAGCAAATATCTGAAGCAAGCCCAGACCCAAAGAAATAATCGGGAGGGCATCTACTATAGCCATCATAAGAAAGAATTGGCCAAGCAAATAACCTTGGAGTTCTGGTTGTCTGGCTATACCTTCTAAATACTTTGATGCAACTACGCCTACGCCCACGGCTCCACCTATAGCACCAAGACCGGCCATTAAGGCGCCGGCTAGTAAGTTCATTTGTTCCATATTTTTCTCCTTGTAAAAATTAATGATGAGTTTCGTGAGCCTGATTTAGAAACACGACTGTTAAGATCATAAAAACATAGGCCTGTAGAGCAATAATCAAAACATGAAAAATTGCCCAGGCCAGGTGCAAAAGAATTCCAAAAACTCCCAAAAACGCCCCGTAGAGGCTTTCAAAGAAGCTACCAAAAAGTAAAGCAATTAAAATAAAAATCATTTCTCCGGCAAACAAATTTCCATATAGCCTGAGACCAAGCGCAATCTGTTTTGCATAAAATCCAGGAATTTCTATAAGCATATTAAAGGGCATGGCCCATTTTCCTAGGGGCTGAAAAGTAAGCTCAGCCAAAAAACCTCCTAGCCCCTTATTTTTAATGCTGTAATAGTGAATGAGAAAGGCCACTCCAAGAGCCATTCCAACAGGAGCATTAATATCAGCTATGGGCAAAACTTTAAAATAATGTATTGGCCCATGAACAGTTGAGGATTGGAACCCGTTTGCTATCCAGGGGACAAGGTCTACCGGCAACAAGTCCATTAAGTTCATTAAAAACACCCAGGCCACTATAGTGAGAGCCATGGGGCCAATAATCTTGTTCCCCTTGGGCTCAAAATTATCGTTTACAACGCTTCTCACAAAGCTAAACATATATTCAATCGCATTTTGAAATTTTGTTGGGTTATGAACTGAAGCTTTTTTTGCTGCCCTCCAAAAGAAAAAGCAAAAAATAGATCCCAAAACGAGAGACATAGCCATGGTGTCTACATGAATTGCGTGAATGCCCATATCTTTGGCCTCACACTTAAATTCTTTTTTTTCTTGATAAGCTTCTTGCTTGCTGCCGATATTTATGTGCCCATCAGCAAACCTCCACTCGCCAGCGCTTTCACAGTAACCAAAGGTCAGGTTCTGTAAGTGGTGCTTGATGTATTTGTCTGAGTTAAGTTCTTTATCTACCATTTAGTTTCTTTGGGCGCGGCAATTATAAATTCCACTGGCGCCGTATCCAAGAAATAAAATTAATTTTTAGTGTTTATTTTTTTTAAAATGCCTTGAAGTTGGTCCAGCCCACCATAACTTACAACAAGTTTTCCGCTGCCTTTTTTATTGTGCTTTATTTCTACCTTAGACCCCAAGGCCTCTGAAGCTTCTTTCTCCAGCCTTGTTATATCGGCATCCTTCTTCTCTTTTTTGGTTTCTTTGGTCTTGGGTGCGCCCCTAGAGTTTAGAATCATTCTCTCTGTCTCTCTAACACTCAGGCCCAAGTTAAAGACCTTGCGTGCAATATCTGGTTGATCTCCTTTTGGGGCTGATAGGATTGCTCTGGCATGCCCCATTTCAATCTTTCCAGATTCCAGCATTTCCTGCACTTTTTCTGAAAGCTTCACAAGCCTAATTAAGTTTGTAATGGCTGGTCTAGATTTTCCTATAGACTTAGCTAGCGCTTCTTGTGATAAGTTAAACTCCATCTGTAACCTTTGCAGGGCCCTTGCCTGGTCCATTGCATTTAGGTCTTCTCTTTGGAGGTTTTCTATAAGGGCTATTTTCGCAGCCTCCTCGTTGTTTAGGTTTTTTATCACAACAGGTACTGTTTCTAGTCCCGCCAGCTTGGCGGCCCTCCAGCGACGCTCCCCCACAACAATCTCAAAGCCCCCGGATGCTTGCTTTCTGACCACTATTGGCTGAATAAGGCCTTGTCCTTTAATGCTTTCGGATAGCTCGCCCAGGGTTTCTTTGTGCATTTTTCTTCTAGGCTGGTATTGGCCTGGAGACAGGTTTGATAAAGGAACTTCCGTTGTTTCCTGTTTGGAGCCTACCCTTCTTTCTCCCAGCAAAGAGTCAAGCCCCTTTCCTAGAGAGCTTTTTTTATCTTTCATTTCGAGACTCCCATCACTTCAACCTCGGTTCTTTCAATAAGCTCACCTGCCAGAGCAAGATAAGCCAAAGAACCCTTGGCATTAGGTTCATAAATCAGAGCAGGCTCTCCAAAGCTGGGGGCTTCTGCCAACTTTACATTTCTTGGTATTACCGTAGAGAAAAGCTCTCCCGGAAAGTGGGAGCTTAGCTCCTGGGTTACCTGTTGGGTTAGTTTGTTTCTCGGGTCATACATTGTTCTTACAATTGCACCTAAGGATAGGTCGTGTCCCGTTTTCTCATTAAGCTGTTCAACCGTTTCTAAAAGAGCGGCCAAGCCCTCTAGGGCAAAGTATTCGCACTGCATGGGCACGAGAAGCTTCTGCGCAGCCCTCAGCCCATTCAAAGTTAATAAATTAAGGGCCGGCGGGCAATCCAAAATTGCATAGTCATAGTCCTTAGAGAGTGCAAACAAAACCCCACCCAGTCTGGTCTCCCTGTCTTCCGAAGTCCTCAGCCTGGCTTCAACTGCTATTAGTTCTGGTCCTGAGGGCAGGACATCGTAGCCACCAGATTTTGACCTTAAGATCTCTTCCTTGTTCGGCCCTTCTGGTTCAAGGCCCCAAACAGAAGGGGAGCCTGTCTTTTCTAATCCAGACCCTGTAGTTGCGTTTGCTTGTGGGTCCAAATCCACCAACAACACCCTTCTTTTCATTGCAGATAAAGATGCAGCAAGATTTATGGCTGTTGTGGTTTTACCAACCCCCCCTTTTTGATTCGCTACTACTATTGTGTGCATCTTTTTATATGGCCTATTGTAACCAAGATACGCTTCTTGTCTTTTTCTTTTGTTTCGATATTTTCTATTTTTTCTATTCTGTAGTCCTTGGGTAAATCTTCAGCCCCCACAAGAGGTTCAGTTTTCATCATTTTCAGACAGTTTTGTGGGTTCTCTAAAATGGCTGAAGTTGCCTCTACAGCTTCTTTGGGAGAACCAAAGGCTCTGGTTACAATCTCAAGGGGCTTGGGAAAATCCACTGCCCCCAGGTCTTCTGATCGGCCCTGAATAACCTTTGTGTTTTTTAGGTTAAGTCTTGTTGTGGCGTGGAGCAAGAAAGATGCCTTATATTCGTTTCTTTCTACTAAAAAAATATTTTTTTTGGGGCTTTGAATTGCTAGCGGAATTCCCGGCAACCCACCACCACTTCCTAGATCCATTATGTTTTTACCCAGAAGGCCGCTTACGGAAAGGGAGTCCGCTAAATGCTCTTCTATTTTTTTTATTTGGTTTCTCGAGATCAGGTTTCTTTTTTTATTCCACCCGGCCAACAAAAAACTATAGGTTTTCAGGTCTTTTTTTAGTCTTGCTTCTCTTGTCAATTTTGATTATGAGGCCATCTTTTTTAAATGTACCAACAAAAGAGAGATTGCTGCAGGGGTTATTCCTGGGAGCCTAGAGGCGCGAGCTATGCTTTTCGGTCTAGACTCTTCAAGTTTTTGTTTAACTTCGTTTGACAGCCCAACAATCTTCAAATAGCTTATGTTTTCCGGTATGGGTGTGTTTTCGTTTTTTTGTAGTTTTTCTATTTCGGTTTTTTGTCTTTTTATATACCCCTCATATTTTGCCTCGGCCTCAATCTTGTCTATTTCGTTTTTACTAAGGCCTGTTACTTTTGGGTCTATTATGTCTTTGTAATTAATTTGGGGTCTTTTTAAAAGCTCATAACTGCTTTTTTGTTTTTTTATTTTTTGTTTGGTTTTTTTCTCTACCCCCTTTGCTGCAGCGCTTCCTGGCCTCACCATTTCCTTTTTCATTCTTCTGGTTTCAGCCCTTACCTTTGCTACGCCGCTTTCAAATCGTTCCCAAGATTTGTCGCTTATTATTCCTAGTTTTTTAGCTTGGGGCCTAAGCCTTGTGTCTGCATTATCTTCTCTAAGCACCAACCTATACTCGGCCCTGCTAGTAAACATTCTGTATGGCTCTTTTGTTCCCAGGCTCACCAAGTCATCAACCAAGACACCAAGGTAGGCTTCATGCCTCCCCGGAACCCAAGGCTCTTCTCCCTTTAAGCTGAGAGCTGCATTTATACCAGCTATCAGTCCTTGTGCCGCCGCCTCTTCATAACCTGTAGTTCCGTTTATTTGTCCAGCAAAATACAGACCCTCTACCAACCTGGTTTGCATTGTGTGATGGAGGTCTCTTGGGTCAAAAAAATCATATTCTATAGCATAGCCGTATTTTATTATTTTTGCTTCTTCAAAACCTGGGATGGTTTTTATAAAAGACTCTTGTGTGTTTTTGGGTAGGCTTGTTGATATCCCGTTGGGGTAAATTGTGCTTGTGTCCAAGCCTTCGGGTTCTATAAATATTTGATGTGAGGTTCTTTCTTTAAACCTCACCACCTTGTCTTCAATGGACGGACAATACCTTGGGCCCACCCCCCCTATTGCGCCGGTAAATAGGGGCGACTCGTGTAATGAGTTTGTTATAACTTTGTGAGTTTCTTTTGTCGTCCTTGTAATGTAACAACTTACTTGTTTTGGTCTTCTTTTTTTACTTTCGTCGTAGGAGAGCCTTGGGGTAGGCCTGTCACCTTTCTGCTCTTCTAGCTTTTCCCAGCTTATAGTTTTTCCATCTATCCTGGGGGGCGTTCCTGTTTTTAGCCTTCCAAACCTAAAAGGAAGGTCTTTTAAGTGTTTTGCTAATCTTTTGCTGGGGGGGTCGCCAACTCTGCCCCCCGGTTTTCTTTCTGGCCCTGTGTGCATTACTCCATCTAAAAATGTTCCTGTGGTGAGGATTACCTTTTCAGCTTTTAATGCCCTTCCCCCTTCTAGATAAACTCCGGTTATTTTATCCTTCTTTATCAAAAGGTCTTCGACTGAGGCCTCTATTATCTTTAGACCCTCTGTCTCTTTAAGAAGGTTCTGTATTGCTTCTTTATAAAGACTTCT
>MDTE01179344.1_pt1 | contig 13587 bp, 16 predicted proteins | sample 811231 | NCBI WGS metagenome assembly MDTE01 (sample SAMN05326651, study PRJNA326480) | marine metagenome | isolation source: seawater | place: Indian Ocean: Red Sea | collected 2010
TAAGATTTTTGCAAAATCATCTCCACTAGGAAAATTCTTAGCTGACTTTTCAAGATATGTATAAGCTTTAGGGTTTTTTGAAAAAATACTGGAAATTAACCTTATAAATACTTTAGTATAAATATTGAAAATAACCCTGATCAAAGGATTTGAAGGAACAGAAGTTTCAAGGATAATTAGTTTCCCATTTGGGGACAAAACTCTGAAACTTTCTTTAAGTCCTTTTTCTAAATTTTCAAAATTTCTTACACCATATCCAATAGAAATAATATCAAATGAATTGTTATCAAATTCTAAATTTTCAGCATCTCCTTTTTTTAAAACAACTCTTTTTGCTAAATCTTTATATTGAATTTTTTCTTTTCCTACATCCAACATTTTAGATGAAATATCGACCCCTGTAATTTTAGAATTCTGAATTTTAGAGAATTTAATTGCAATATCAGCTGTTCCTGTTGCAATATCCAAAATGGTTTTAGGATTATTTTCTCTAGCGATTTTTACAATATCATTCTTCCATTTAACATGACCTCCAAAAGTTATAATATTATTTAAGAAATCGTACTCGTTTGATATTGAATCAAACATTGAATTAATCTTATTTTTACTTAATTTCATTAGTGAATAGCAAACTTAACTAAATAAGCATGAAAAAATTAATGGCATTCATTTTTATATGTTCTATCCAAATCAATATTTCTCAAACTTCCAATAAAGTAACTGCTCAAATTATTGGACAATCAAGCAATAAAAATTTTGAAAATATTTTGATTAAAACATCAGCTGAATGTAAATGTGAAGACTATAATTTTGAAACTGGCCTAGAGTTAGAAAGGTTAACTTTCAATAATATACGAATCAATAACTCTGAATACTATAAGCTTAAAGAAGATGTTAAGGCAGTAGTTCTAAACAAAATAATTGAAATGCAAGATAATCCTAATAGGATTTTTTCAAATGTAAAGATGGAAGTAGAGTTAGAAAAAAATGGTAAAATCAAAAAGAAAACCGTATCAATAAAAGGTGATAAGAATATCTCTAATTTAAATTTTATTTATTTCAATCCATTTTTTCACTTTAATAATAAAGTAAAATCTTTCAAGTTTGTAATTGATAATAAAACAAATTTTAGAACTAATTATGAAGTTTATATTCCTGTTATGTCTAAAAAAATGGAATTTATTGTCAACAGAAAAATTCAGTCTAAATTTGGAAGTGTTGAATACGGTTTTAAATTGTAATTATGAAAAATTTATTTTGCTACCTACTTGTTTTTTTGTCTCTTAATTTATTAGGACAAAAAAAAATATTAGATCATCCAGATTTTGATATTTGGAATTCAATTCAAAGATCAAACATTAGCTCCAATGGAGATTATGTAATATACTCTTTAGTCAAAGGTGAAAAGGATAGTGAGTTAAAAATTAAAGATTATAATGGAAACTTAATTCTTAAACATGATAGATCTGAAAACAATCGATTTACATATGATTCGAGATTTGTTTTATTTAAAATAAAAGCATGGAAAGACTCTATTATTGAAATGAAAAGAAGAAAAGTGAAAAAGAATAAAATGCCAATGGACACATTAGCTATTTATAATCTTGAAAAGAATATCCTACATAAAATTCCAAATATAAAATCTTACAAGATACCGGAAAAATGGGCGCCATATGTAGCTTATCATTATGACGAAAAAAAGTCTGAAAAGAATAGCGACACAACAAAATCAAAAAAAACATTTAAAAAGCCGAGCTCTATTAATGGCTATCCTCTTGTTATTAGAAATCTAGAAACATCTATTGAAGATACTATTCAATATGTTACTAATTATACTTTTGCAAAAGAATCCAAAACTTTAGCTTATTCGACCACAGGAATGAATGGTTCTTACAGCCCAGGCGTTTATGTTAGGGATTTAAATAAGAATGAAACTAAACATGTATTTAGTTCTCACAAAAAAACAAAATACTATAAATTAAACTTAAGTGATTCAGGTAAAAACTTAGGTTTTATAATGGATGCAGACTCAAGTAAAGTTCAACAAAGACCATTTGAGATTTATAGCTGGAATTCTAAAAATGATAAAGCTGAATTAATATTAAATAAAGAAAATGCGCCAAGCGGATTTAATGTGTCTTCTAAAGGTTCATTATCTTTTTCAAAAGATGAAAGTAAACTTTATTTTGGGTTAGCTCGGCCTGAAATATTTCAAGACACATTGCTTTTAGATGAGGAAATCGTTAATGTTGAGGTTTGGACATATGATGAACCAAGATTATATACAGTACAAGAAAAGCAACTAAAAAACGATAAGGATAAATCATATAGAACTGCTTATCATTTAAAAGAAAATAAATTAATACAAATTGAAACTGAAGAATTTCCAAATTCAATTCTAGCTGATGAAGGAAATGGAGAATATGCATTAATTAGCACAAGAGAACCTTATCAGCTTAGCTCACAATGGACAGGGTTATTTTCTGCAAATGATTTAGCAGTTATAAATGTTAATAATGGTCATTCAAAAATAGCTCTAAAAGGCTTACCTAGTGCAGCAAGATTTAGCCCATCTGGAAAATATGCTTATGGCTATAATGAGATTGATAGTACATGGTATACTTACAATGTTAAAACTGATAAATTCACTCAACTAACAAAAGGAAAACAATTTTATAACGAACAAAATGATTATCCAAATTATCCAAGGTCATACGGTTCTGCGGGATGGACAAAAAATGATGAAAGTATAATTATATACGACCGTTATGATATTTGGGAATTTGACCCTGAAAAAGCAACTCATAAAAAGTTAACTAAAGGGAGAGATAGTAAGACTACTTACAGAATTATTTCTTTAGATTCTGAAAAAAGATTTATTGATAGCTCAGAGAATATTCTGATATCAACCTTTAATGAGAATTCAAAAAACTCCGGCTATTATGAATACAATTACAGAAAAAACAAAGGTCAACAACTTATTGATGGCCCATTTAGATATTCAAATCCAAAAAAAGCAAGATTAAGTGACAAGGTGATATTCACAAGACAATCATTTGAGGAATTCCCCAATATTATTATTTCTGATTTAAGTTTTAAATCACAAAAAACTATTAGTAATGCAAATCCACAACAAAGTGATTACAATTGGGGAACTGCAGAACTTGTATACTGGAATTCTCTAGACGGAAGACCCTTACAAGGAATGTTAATTAAACCTGAGGATTTTGATCCTAATAAGAAATATCCAATGATTGTAAACTTTTATGAAAAAAGTTCGAATGGATTACATAGTCATAGAGCTCCAAACCCAGGACGATCCTCTATAAATTATAGCTTCTATACAAGTAGGGGATATTTAATTTTTAACCCTGATGTACACTATAGAGTTGGTTATCCTGGTGAAAGTGCATTCAACTGCGTAATTCCAGGTGTTACTTCATTAATAGAAAGAGGATTTGTTGATGCAAATAACATTGGAGTACAAGGTCATAGTTGGGGCGGTTATCAAATAGCATATTTAGTGACAAAAACAGATATTTTTAAAGCAGCAGAATCAGGTGCACCAGTTGTAAACATGATCAGTGCTTTTGGAGGAATTCGTTGGGATACGGGTCTTAGTAGACAATTTCAGTACGAACACACACAAAGTAGAATTGGTGGTACACCTTGGGAATATCCACAACGATATTTTGAAAACTCACCTATATATAATATCGACAAGATAAACACTCCTTTGTTAATCATGCACAATGATGCCGATGGGCACGTTCCATGGTATCAAGGAATTGAATTTTTTGTAAGCTTAAGGAGATTAGGGAAGCCATCTTGGTTATTAAATTATAATGGGGCTCGACACTGGCCTTTAAAAATGCAAAATAGAAAAGATTTTAATATTCGAATGCAACAATTTTTTGACCATTATCTAATGGGAGCTCCTAAACCAGTTTGGATGGTTAGAGGTGTTCCTGCAATTGAAAAAGGGATTAATCAAGGATATGAACTTAGTCAATAAGAATTAAGTATAAATTATAATTATTGAAGATGATTTTTGATAATAAAAACCCCCTAATTCATTAGGGGGTTTCTAATATTATAAATAAATAGTAATTTTTATTCTAAACTCATAATCCAATCAATTGTTAGTGGCTTAAAAATATTTGAGGTGTAATTATCCGCTTCATAAAATAATCCAACATTTCCATTATTAAGTTGTGTTATTGATGAATAAGCAGCTTCACCTTGATAAATAACTTTAGGGGATGACCAATTCACACCTTCATCTTCACTATATCTGATTACTAATTCTTTTCTTTCATTTTGATTATTTATGTTAGTTAGAAGTAATACGTTTTTGTTATTGAAATTATATTTTAAGATACTTCCATTACATCCAGGATCAATTATTTTTTCTTCTTTTTTTGATATCCATGATTTTCCTTTATCATCACTAATATGGGAATATCTGTAGCCTAAATTATTAACTCTAGAATTAACCATCCAACTTCCGTCATTTAGTTCAACAATTTTGGACTCGTCACCAGGTGATGTTGGTGTTTCTACAATAAACCAAGTTTTACCATTATCATCACTTCCAAAAACATGTGTGCCTTTTTGAAGATTTACTAAACAATGTAGTAATGTTCCATCTTGAGTTTGAATTCCTCTGCCTGATGTAATGAACTTGAAGTCTTTTTCCCAGCCAATTTTTGAAATTTGATCAGTGATATCAATGCTTTCTGACCATGATTTACCATTATTAACTGATTTTTTATATCTCAAATAATAAATGTCTTTTTCATTATCTAAATCCATATAATTATAAAACATAAAAATTGTATTGGATTTTTTATCCAAAATCATTGAGGGGTCAGATGCAGATTGGCCTAAAGGATAGTCAACTATAGTTTCAATATCAGACCAAGTTTTTCCATTATCAAGACTTTTTCTCATAACTATATTAATATCTCTGCTCCATTTCAAATCTCCACAGGACGGAACTCTCTCATCTATCATAGCAATCAAATCGCCGTTTACAGCCGTTATTATTGATGGTATTCTATAACATGATACATTTGGATTATTCTCAGCATTAAATAAATCAATTATCTCTGATTTTTGTGTTTCACAGCTAATAAAAAGTATACTTAGTAGAAATATTATTTTTTTCATTTTTTAAATATTGAAAACAAGAAATTTTGATTTGTATCAAAAGGAGTTTTATGATCAATTGTAAAAGATTCGATCATTTTAAATTCTGGATTGAATATTTTTTTCAATGACTCAGGTGAATATCTAGAAACATTTAATCCGCTACATTTTTCTGGACCGTTTTCTGAAAAAGTTCCCAGAATTAAATAACCCCCCTCAACAATATTATGTAAAGCAACTTGTTTGTATTTTTCTACATCTTCTTTTGAAATTAAAAAATGAAAGACTGCCCTATCGTGCCATATCGAAAAATTATATTCTGTATTAAAATCTAAAACATTTATCACATACCATTGTACTAAATCCTTATTATTTCCTAGTGAAATTTTGGATTTAGAACATGCTTCTTGTGAAATGTCTAAATATGTTAAATCATCATACTCATTCTCAATTAAATTTTTAAGAATTCTACTTCTCCCACTTCCAATATCAACAATTGAAATTGATTTGTTACTAGAGTACTTTTCAATAAGATCAATTGAGGTTTTTGGATATTCTTGAAACCAACTAACACCATCCTCATTTTTAGATGAATATATATTTTCCCAATATGATTTTAAATCTGAATTCATAATTTTACAATCACAATTTAATTAAATCAAATGAATTTTTTTGATAAACACTTTTTTGGTTATTTGCCTGACATAGCAAGAAAAATTGTTAGAGGAGTGTGTCTTATTATCCTTGTATATTTAATTTTTCAACTTGCACTTACCTTTATAATAGTTATTTTTCTTTTTGGAATTACATCTAGATTATTATCTAGATTTTACAATTGATTGATTAATTAAAAACTCTGCTTCTTTTTTCATTTCAGGGATTGGAACATGAAAAAAAGTATGATAATTTGGATGAAGAACTAAAAGATTCATTGAGCTTATTTTCTTCCCATAATACTCTTCTAATATAAATTTGTAAAGATTTTGTTGTAAAGCATATTTATTAAAGCTATTATCAGCGATATGTGAAAGTTGATCAAAACCATATTTAAAATCACTTTGAATTAATAGCCCGGCATTGTTCACAATTTTAGTACTTCTTTTCCAGTCAAATAAAAATAAATCCCCATTTTCTTTTTCATACACCATATCAATAGTTCCTGCAAGCGTTAACTCATCATTATAAACTCTCCATTCTGTCCTGTATGGTTTTAGTTTTGGATATTTAGATATAAATTCTTTGAAGTAATCGAACTCATTTGGTACTGATTCTATTTCTTCTTTATTGTAAAACTTTTCAATTAGATTGTGTAAAATTACTCCTTTTTCAGATGAATTTTTTCTTTTAATTTCCCATTGATTTAGTAATACTTTTTGTTCAAAAGCAACATCTGCCTCAGTGTATATTTCTCCTCTATTTTCTAATTCTTCTATTGCTTTCGTTCTAGACCAATGATTTGAATCAAATTCTGGAAAATGAATTTTTATAATCTCGCTTACAGAAAATTTAATTTTTTCACCATCAACAAAATAAGAATGATCGTTTTCCATAAACTGGATTTTTTCATCTTTAGGATGAATATTTTTTCTAAAATGTTCAGGGATATGATTCAAAATGCTTTAAATAATTCTTAAATTTAACCTTAATATTGAAAGCTCTAAAATTTTTATTCCCCGTTTTACTTTTTCTTTTAATTTCTTGTGGAGATGATAGAAATTGTGGTGAAATTGTTCAAAAGTTTACAGAAAATGGAAAATATTATTTTGCTATGATTGCATTTGGAGGAAGTTCGTCAAACTCTGATGACCCCTCAGGGGGTGATGTTTTTGGAGATGCTGAAGTAACTTTAGAAGTTTATAATTCTTTTAATATTGGAGATGAATATTGTGTCAATTAAAACTCAATGAAAAAATTTCTTTTTATTAGTCTGTTTTTATTTCTATCATGTAATGATAATGACTGTGGTGATATAGTAGATAAATATGAAAGAGATGGAAAATATTTCTTTACCCTAATTAGAGGAATTAGCAATAATAATAATAGCGAGGGAGGAGGTCAGGCTGAAGTAAGTAGAGAAACCTACGATTCCTTTAATATTGGAGAAGAATATTGTATTAGCTAAAAATTATGAAAGAAATATTTCTGTTAATAATAGCTTTTTCAAATTTATTGATTGCACAAGAGGTTCAAAAAGTTGAGATTATTAAAACTGATGATCAAATTTCCAATTTGTTTGATCAATTAGGAACAAATGAAATTAAGCTAGACTTAATCGATATAATTGCTTATCCAGCTTTTGACATTAACTATGAAAAAATTAAAAATCCTTATAATTCTTTTGGAGCAAGTCTATTCATCAATTTTTCAAGTGAACAAAATTCCGATTGGGTAGATAAATTTTCATTAACTCCTTATTACAGATTTTATTTTTTTAATAAAAAAGATTTCGGAGGAGCAGGGTTTTTTGCTGAAGTTTTTTCAAAATTTTCATCAGGAAGAACTGAATACAATATTTACTATGAAGTCCAACCTTCAGGCTTTTCAAGATGGGAAAGTGAAACAATTAATCAATTTGATATTGCACTAGGAGCAAGCATTGGTCAAAAGTGGGTTAATAAAATGGGGTGGACATTCGAAGTTAATTTTGGAGTAGGAAGATTTATAACCAATAATCAAAATGAAGATTATAATGGTTACTATAGCAGACCAGAAGCAACGCTAAAAGGAGGACTTTCCTTAGGGAAGAGGTTTTAGTATAATAAATATTTTTTAGAATTATTATTCCAACCAGCCTGAGATTTATACTTGACAAAGTAAATTTTTAAATCTGCTTGTGATTTGTAATCAACAAAATAAATTTTTTTGTCAGCATCGGATTTATAATTTACAAAATACCATAGCCCATCATTTTTGATTGCCTGTGATTTGTAATCAACTTTGAATACTTTTAAATCGGCTTGTGAAACATAATCAACTACATAAACTTTAAAATCTGCTTGGGACATATATTCAACAGAATAAATTTTTTGGGAATATGTTTTTAAACTAAATAGTATGAAAAACAATAATGCTATTCTTTTCATTTAGTAAAAATACTCAAAATTAATTTTAAAGAATTGAGCTTAACTAAGTTGAAATCTTTAAATTAGATAATATAAATTATTAATATTATGAAAAGAAAAGTAGCAGCAATATGGAAAGGTGACGGTGCTGATGGAAGTGGTGTTTTAACAGCTCAAAGCGGTGCATTTACTAACATGCCTTACAGTTTTAAAACAAGATTTGAAAATGATAACGGAGAGCTAGGCACGAATCCTGAAGAATTAATAGCAGCTGCACATGCAGGATGTTTTAATATGAAACTTAGTTTTGTATTAAATGAATCTAATTTTCACCCTGATGAACTTAATACTGAAGCTATTTTAACATTTGAAGATGGAAAAATTCTTTCAATTGATTTAAGACTTGAAGCTAAAGTGCCAAATATTAGTCTTGATAAATTAATTGAATTAGCTGAGGATGCTAAGAAAAACTGTCCTATCTCAGGAGCTTTAAAATGCAAGATTAACTTACATACAACTTTAATTTAGAGCTTTAGGTTCATCCCCTCTTCAGCTACATTATATCCCTTACCTGTAACATATTTATATTGGTCACTATCCTTATCAAGCAAAGGGTTTGTATGGTTTAGATGAATGAAATAAATTTTATTTTTTTCATTAACATTTAATGAATCAAAAAGCTCCATACTCTCAATTACAAAAGGATGAGGAATTTCTGAAATATCTCTATAATTAACCTCTTTAGAATCGTAAAAAGTTGCATCAACCAATGCGTAATCAACTTTTTTTATCTCATCAATAATTGATTTATCCCACAAATACCATTTGTCAATATCTGGAATAAATAGAACTTTTTTGTTCGGCCCATAGATTTTATAACCAACTGTTTCTGAAAACTCAGGTCTATGAGGAACTTCAAATGGTTGAATAATAATATTTGAATCTAATGAGATTTTTGAATAATTATTTAATTCATTAATTACAATATTTTCTAATGAAACCAGTTGACTCCATGGTCCATTTTGCTCTAGAAATTTTTTCATTCTTGGCATTGCATAAACATTAATTGCTTTGGAATTCAAAGCTTCTCTACCGAAATACATTAGACCAGTGTAGTGCCCAATGTGAGCATGAGTTAAAAAAATTCCTTTTAAATCTTTTTTGATTCTATCACCCATAAAATTTAATTGTTCGTTTATATCTGGTGATGCATCAAATAAGTACGAATAATTATTATCATTATTGATTAGCATTATTGAAGTAACATGTCTATTAGATTGTGTTTCATCACAACATAATTTATTTGATCCAAGGTGTGGTAATCCTCCATCTTGAACAACTCCTAAAACTTTCAATGTATAGGTTGTATTTACTTGGGAAAAAGTTATTAATGGAAGAAAAAAAATAAATACAATTTGAATTTTAAATCTCACCTAGTCAAAAATTGATTTAAGTTCTGTAGCCTCTTTTGGTTTCATTTTTCCAGCTAAAACTAAACTTAGCTGTCTTCTTCTAAGGGCTGCATCATATCTCTTTTTTTCTAAATCAGTTTGAGGAATCACATCAGGAACTCTTACTGGTTTTCCATTTTTATTTAAAGCAACAAATGTAAAAATTGCTTCATTGACTTTTTTCTTTTCTTTATGAGTTTTATCTTGTTTGTAAACATCAATAAAGACTTCCATAGATGTATTAAAAGCTCTTGAAACTTTAGCTTCTATAGTTAAAATACTCCCTTTGTAAACCGGTTCTCCAAAGGATATGTTATTAACTGAGGCTGTAACTACAAGATTTTTAGAGTGCTTAATTGCTGCAATACTAGCTACTTTATCCATCCTGGCCATTAGTTCACCTCCAAATAATGTATCTAAACTATTTGTATCAGCAGGTAAAACAATATCGGTTTGAATTGTTTTGGAATCTTCAGGAAATTTTGATTTCATATTATTCTTTTTCAAAAATCCAAGCATCTTTATTTTCAGATTTTTGAAATTTTCTTAATGCAATCACAGCATCTTTTCTATTTGAAAAATTATCAAATGAGATTGGAATTAAGCCCTTATGATTAAGTTGAAGTTTTGAAGGATTGTAACCTTTCGTTCGAAGCAAATTAAATAGTTTATTTGCATTAGACTCTAATCTAAATGAGCCAGCCATAATATGGTATTTCCCTGAACTTTTGGGGCTTGTAATTTTTAAATTAATTGAAGGGAGTGTTCCAAAATCAAAAATAGCTTTTTCAGCTTTTTTTATTGACTCTGCTCTTACTTTATTTTGAAATGATATTTCTTGATTTATTCTATACTCATTATAACTGTTTTCAGCAAAATAAGTTCCTGCAATAAGAGCAACAAAAACAGCTGCAGTCTTTATAAATTGAGGAGTTGAGCGTCGAGATTCAGATTTAGAAAGTTTATTATATCTATTAAGTGTAGTTTCATTGTATGTCAGAACATTACTTTCTACCTTGTGAATATAAATAGGCTTTAACCCATATGAATCAGCTAAATGATTATAGTTAAAATCAGGCTTGAATACAAGAGTTTTTTCTGTATTAAGACTAAACTCTCCAATTCCATCAAGAAATAGTGGCTCATTATTAATTTTCATTTTCCATTGAACAACCTCATTATGAACTAATTCAAGTGATTTTTTGAATGAAATCTTTGACTTTTCCGAAATATAATTAGCAATTAATCCATCATTGTTTTGGATTTTAGAATTAAAAGATAATCTTCTAGAAGGTGGATAAAATTTTGACTCAGATTCATCATAAATTGATGGGAATTTATTTGCAATAAAACTTCCAAAACCTGGTACGGTTACACAATCATTTGAATAAATCAAATCCTTAATTGCATTGACTAATTGCATTTAATAAATGTACGTTTTTTTTTAAAAAAGAAAATAAATTAAAAACCGAGTTTTGTTTTGACTCTTTTTATTACTTGTTTAGCTGTTATCTCAGCTTTTTTTGCACCCTCACTAAGTATCAAATCGATTTCTTTTTTATTAGACATTAAATAGTCAAATTTTGATCTATTGTCTTTGTATTTTTCGATTATTAAATTAAATAAATCCTTCTTCGCATGTCCATATCCATATCCTCCACTCTTATATTTATTTTTCATTTCATTAATTTGGTTCTCATCAGCAATAAGCTTAAATATTTTGAAAACATTACAGTTTTGAAATTCCTTTGGCTCTTCAATTGGTGTACTGTCAGTTTGGATTGACATTATTTGTTTTTTTAACTGCTTTTCTGCAACAAAAATATCAATAATGTTTCCTTTAGACTTACTCATTTTTTCTCCATTAGTGCCAGTAACATACTTTGTTGATTCATTCACTTTTGCTTCAGGTATTACAAATGTTTCTCCATGCTTATTATTGAATTTAATAGCAACATCTCTTGTAATTTCTAAATGTTGAAGCTGATCTTTTCCAACTGGCACGTAGTTAGCATCATAAAGTAAAATATCAGCAGCCATCAACATTGGATATGTAAACAACCCAACATTCACATCTTTAAGATTATTTGATTTGTCTTTGAAAGAATGTGCTAATGTAAGTCTTTGATATTGAAAGTACGTTGAAAGAATCCAAGCTAACTCAGTTGTGATTGCTACATCAGATTGTTTATAAAAAACTGTTTTATTGTGATCTAGCCCAAAAGCTAGCCAAGCTGCAGCAGTTGCATATGTATTTTCTTTTAATAATTTTCCGTCTTTAATTTGAGTCATTGAGTGCAAATCTGCAATAAAAAGATATGAGTCATTGGTGACTTTAGATTGTTGAATTGCGGGTATTATTGCTCCTAAAATATTACCCAAATGTGGAGTTCCTGTACTTTGTATTCCAGTAAGTATTCTTGACATCTACTACAAAAGTAATGGTTTTATGAGATTAAATACAATTACTTATTTTTGGCATGTGTTTAAACCAATTAAAATTCTTTTTATTTCAATTTGGAATGTGTGGTTTTATATTTTGTCATTTATTGGTATAGTAATCTGCTTACCCTTCTTCTTAATTCTTTCAGTTAAAGAAAGCTATTACCCATATTTCTTTTGGTTTGCTAGAAATATTTGGTCAAATATCATAATGTATGGTATGGGCTTTTATCCAAAGATTAAGATGAAACAGCCTTTGATTAAGGGGAAAAGCTACATGCTAGTTGCTAACCACAAGAGCATGATTGACATTATGCTTATGCTTTCTATTGCAAAGTATCCTGTGGTATTTGTCGGTAAAAAAGAACTTGAAAAAATTCCAATTTTTGGATATCTATATAGAAGAGTTGCTATACTTGTTGATCGATCAAGCCCTGAAAGTAGAAAAAGAGTTTATGAAAAATCTAAGAAAAGATTAGACAAGGGCTTATCAGTTTGTATTTTTCCCGAAGGTGGAGTTCCTGATCCGTCAGTTATACTTGATCCTTTTAAGAACGGAGCGTTTAGTTTAGCAGTTGAATTTCAAATACCAATTGCTCCAATGACATTTTTAGATTGTGAAAAAAAGTTCCCTTATTTTTTTGCTTACAATCACTTTTCTGGCAGTCCAGGTGCATTAAGAGCAAATGTTCACAATTTCATTGAAACCAAAGGATTGACTAAAAAAGATGTGCCTGCCTTAAAACAAAAAGTTTTCGATATAATTTATAATGATTTAAAAGCTGATATTAATCAGACGAATTAAGGGTTTCAGAAATTTTACCTTCGAGCTCATCGCAGAGCTCTGGATTATCTTTCAATAAACTCTTAACGGCATCTCTACCTTGACCTAACTTTGTATCTCCATAACTAAACCATGAACCACTTTTATCAACAATTCCAGCCTGAGTTCCAATATCTAATATTTCTCCAACTTTTGAAATTCCTTCACCATACATGATATCAAATTCACAAACTTTAAATGGTGGAGCAACTTTGTTTTTTACGACTTTAACTCTTGTTTTATTACCCATTGCGTTACCAGAAGAATCTTTTAATTGAGTAGATCTTCTGATATCAAGTCTCACAGACGCATAAAACTTCAGTGCATTTCCACCAGTTGTTGTTTCAGGATTTCCAAACATTACTCCAATTTTTTCTCTTAGTTGATTTATAAAGAAAACTGTACAGTTTGTTTTACTTATTGTTGAAGTTAATTTCCTAAGGGCTTGAGACATTAGTCTTGCATGAAGTCCCATTTTAGAATCTCCCATTTCTCCTTCAATTTCACTTTTTGGCGTAAGTGCTGCAACAGAATCTATTACAATAATATCAACTGCTCCTGATCTTATTAAATTATCCGCGATTTCGAGAGCTTGTTCACCATGGTCTGGTTGTGAGATTATTAATTCATCAATATTGACACCTAGATTCTGAGCATA
>MDTE01148233.1_pt1 | contig 13584 bp, 14 predicted proteins | sample 811231 | NCBI WGS metagenome assembly MDTE01 (sample SAMN05326651, study PRJNA326480) | marine metagenome | isolation source: seawater | place: Indian Ocean: Red Sea | collected 2010
ATATTCTTTATCTAAGGGAATCATTCTAGCAGACACAAAAATGGAATTTGGATTTTTAAATGATCAATTGATACTAATAGACGAACTTTTGACTCCAGACTCCAGTAGATTTTGGTCTTCAAATGATTATAAACTAGGTAAATCACCTGAACCATTTGATAAACAACACCTTAGGAATTGGTTAATAAAACAAGATTGGGACAAGAACCCTCCTGCTCCTAATCTTCCAGAAAAAATAATTAATCAAACAATAGAAAAATATTCAGAAAGTTTTCAAATTTTAACTACTAAATAATCATTATGAAAAAAGAACAAACACAATCACAAAATAATTCACGACCTGAATACCGAAGAGGTATGACAAAAGGACAAATACGTGCTGAAAGAAGACAAAGAAGTCAATCAAGGAAAAAAAGGAAACAAATAATAATTTATTCAGTAATAATTATCATCGCCTTACTTTTAATTTTAAGTCTTTTGTTGCCTAGTCTTGCTACAAGAAATACTCAAAAAAGTATCTCCAGAGACCCCAAACCCTTTAATGCTTCTGGTCCAACTCCTGCATTAGAAGACATGGGAAGCCAAGTAATTCCAGTAGGTTCCTCGCATGTACCTTATTCAACGAAACCTGCTACATCAGGACCTTATTGGTATATTAAACCAGATGTTGAAGATTTAGCTAAAGAAGGAGCTCCAGTAAAATGGGGAATTTACGATAAAGAAATCCCAGATGAAGCTTTAATTCACAATCTAATAAGAGGTGGAATAGGTATTCATTATAACTGTCCAGATGGTTGTAAAACTTTAGTAAATAACTTGAAAGATATAATTCCTAGAAACAAATCACAATTTGTTATGTCTCCATATTCAGGAATGCCTTCGAAAATAGCTATTACTTCTTGGAGACATTTGATGTATTTAGACGAATTTGATAGTGAAAGAATCAAAGAATTCATCGACTCTTACAAAGATAGAGCTCCGCAAAGTATTCCTGGAAACTATTGGCCTCAAAATTAATGATTTTTCTTTCGAAAATTTATGTTAAATACAAGTCAGGTATAAGTGATCCTGAAAGTATAAACATTTTGTCTGCCCTTGATAAATTAGGTTTTAATAATGCTAAGAATCTTTCTACAGGAAAATTTTTTGAACTCACAATAGAATCAAAAGATTTAAAAAGTGCAAAAAATGAAATAAAAGAAATTTGCAATCAACTTCTAACTAATCCTGTAATTGAACAATACAGCTTTGATGTTTCTGAATTCAACCAATAACACCTTTTGTACTAGGAACACTATAAGAATCATCAATTTTAATTGCTGATTTTAATGCTCTAGCAAATGCTTTAAATGTAGCTTCAATAATATGATGTTCATTTTTACCTTTTAGAACAGAAATATGAAGAGACATTTTTGATTCTACAGACAAACTCTCAAAAAAATGCCTAGCAAGATCAGTAGGAAATTCTCCTATTTGATTGGATGGAATAATACTTATGTCATGATATCCTCTACCTCCTAAATCCATTACCACTTCTGTTAAAGCTTCATCTAAAACAACTTTACAATCAGACATTCTAGTAATACCTACTCTTTCCCCTAATGACATGTCTAAACATCTTCCTAAAACAATAGCAGTATCCTCGATTAAATGATGTGGGCCAGTTTCAATATCTCCTTTGGCTGTTACAGTTAAATCAATTGATCCATGCTTCGAAATTTGCTCTAACATATGTGTTAACATTCCAATTTGAGTATCAATCTTTGAAACACCATTACCATCCAAATTTAATTTCACAAATATTGAACTTTCTTTAGTATCTCTTTTTAATTCAGCAGTTCTCTTTTTAGACTTTACCATTTTTTCACCTATTAAACTTTTAATATTTTCTTCAAAATTGAAATCAATATTTCCATTTGATTTGTTGTACCGATAGAAAATCTTAACATTTTACGCAATTTAGTATCAGAAAACTTTCTTACAAATATCCCATTGTAAGCTAATTCATTGTATACATCTGTTGAATTAAAATCTAAAAATTCAATCAATACAAAATTACCCATTGATGGAAATAATTTTATACCTTTAACTTTACTCAATTCAGATTCAAATTTCCTTTTATCTTTGAGCATGATTCGAACTTTTTCTAAGGATAATTCAGGATTTGATAGTATAGTAATTGCAGCTATCTCTGCTGCTACATTAATGTTATAAGGTTGTTTTATTTTAATAATATTTTCAATAATTTTAGAATTTGAAATCATATATCCAATTCTTAAACCAGCAATTCCAGCCCATTTACTAAATGACCTTAGTATAATTAAATTTGGGTATTCTCTTACATATTTAGCTAAAGAAACACCAGCAAACTCAAAATATGTTTCATCGACAACAACAATAATTCTAGTTTTTAATATTTCTAATAAATCTTTTTCATTTAATAAATTACCTGTTGGGTTATTGGGTGAAGCTAAAAAAATCATTTTTGTATTTGGTCTTACTTTAGATAAAATACCAACTATATCCACATCCCAAGTATTATTTCGTGGAACAGATTCTATTTTAGCCCCAATAATTCTTGCTCCAAAATTATACATCCCGAAAGTCGGCTCACAGTCTATAATAGAATCTCCTACACTTACAAAACTCCTAAACAACAAATCAATTAATTCATCTGAACCAGCACCGGCCACTAATTCAGAAAAATTCATACCAGTATAATTTTCTAGAGAAGATCTTAATTTTCTTTGTAATGAATCTGGATAAATACTTAAATCTGAAGTTTTAATTTCATTTAAAATACCCTCAACAGGACCATAAGGATTCTCATTAGCATTTAAACGAATAACATCTTGAGATTTAACTCCCGAAGATTTAACTAATTCTTCAGTAGGATCTACTGGAATATAGGGCTGAATTTCTTGTATGTGTTTATTGTAAAATTTATCTAAATCTAACATTACTAATCTTCAAGAATAATTTTTTTCCTTAATTTTGCTGCTTCAGCATGACCTTGTAAATCTTCTAATTGTGCTAAATTTATTACATCATTAGATAAAAGTGCCAAATCATTTTCCTTAATATTTACAATTGGTATGAATTTTAAAAAATTTCTTACACTTAAAGAAGAGGCAAATTTGGCTGATCCTTCTGTAGGCATCACATGGCTAGGACCAGCTATATAGTCACCTATAACTTCTCCAGAAACTTCTCCTAAAAACAAGCCACCTAAATTATTTAAGTTTTTTATATAAATTTCTGGATCATCTACTAATAAACTTAAATGTTCTGGGGCAATGAAATTAGCAACTTCAATAGCTTCATTAATATCTGAAACTAGAATGCTCATTCCTCTATTTTGTAGAGATTTTCCAGCAATATCACCTCTACTGATTTTATTTAATTGTTGAATTAATAATTCTTCTACATTATTTAATAAATCTAATGAATTTGTTACTAAAATAGGAAATGCAAGTTGATCATGTTCAGCTTGAGCAATTAAATCTGCTGCACATAATTCTGGATTAGCTTTTTCGTCAGCTATTATCATTGTTTCTGTTGGGCCGAATAATCCATCTATTCCCACTTTGCCAAAAATTTTCTTTTTCATTTCAGTAACAAATATATTTCCTGGTCCACAAATCAAATCTACCTTGGGAATAGTTTCAGTACCTAAAGCAAATGCTGCTATAGCTTGTGCACCACCAATATTGAAAACTTTATCAACTCCAGAAATCTTACAAGCAGCTAAAATATGGGGATTTTCGTTCATATTATTTTTAACAGGTGAAGTAACAATTACCTCTTTTACACCAGCTATTTTTGCTGGAATAGCCGTCATCAATACAGTTGAAACTAGAGGCGTTAAACCACCAGGGACATAACATAAAACTCTTTCTATAGGTCGAACAATTTCTCCTAAACCTTTTTCTTTGTTAAACCAAGAAGAAGGCATAATATTCATTTGGAAATCTCTGATTCTATCAGCTGCAACTTCCAAAGAATTTATTATTTTAGGGGAAATTTGATCTAATGATCTATTAATTAACTTTTCTGAAACTTGAAAATTTTCTAAGTTACTCCCATCAAGTTTTTCACAAAGTTTCCTTAGTGCTAAATCTCCATCTTCCTCTATATCATTTAATATTCCTGAACATACTTCACTAACACTCATTTTCTTACCGAATATTTTAAATATTCCATCTTGAACCATTTGATTTGAAATATTAGAATTTCTCAGAGATTTAGTAAAAATTTTTTTTAATTCTTTTATACCTAAAATTTTTTTCATATTTCTAAAATTTTAAATCCTATTACTTAAGATCTGATTAATAATTTTCTTTAAATCTTTAGATGAATCTAATCCTTCAGGAATTAAAGATTTCTTCCCAATTAATGAAGCTTGAGACTCAAATACAATACCATCTTTGATAATTTTAAGATCATTATCTCTTATAGTTGTACCAGTAACTGTAATATCTGCAATCATATCTGCATATCCTAATATCGGAGCAGCCTCAAACCCTCCACTTGCTGAAACTAAAACAAAATAATTTACTCCGGCTTGTTTTAAAAAATCCCTAACAAGCTTTGGATACTTAGTAGCAATCCTCAAATCCATACCTTTATTCCTTAACTGAATAGCAACATCACTTAGATCTGAAAGATATGATACATCTATCCATGAGTTAGGACATGCAAGTACTAATTTTGCTTCTCCAAAACCTAAATTCTCAATAATAACCTTTGTAGAATATGAGTTTTTTCTATATTCAAAGTATCTATCAAGTCCTACAATTCCTAAATCTCCATTTCCACTTTCAACTTCTTCAGTAATATCTGAAGACCTTTGAAATAGTACATCTACATCCATTCCCTGAATATAACCAAGATATTTTCGAGATTTTTCCTTAATTACTGAAATATTATTATTTTCAAGTAATTCCAATGCTCCCTCTGATAGAGCACCTTCTGAAGGTAAAAGTAATCTTAATTTATTCATATTTTCATTTTTTCTCAATTAATTCAGATATTAAATCTATATTAAATGCAAAACCTAATGCCCCGGAATTAAATTGATAACCCAAATTATTAGGTAATTCATCATACCGTCCTCCTCCCCCAATTGTTATCGATTTATCAAAATTTTCATAAAAAATGTCAAAAACCATTCCATTATAATAAGCCAAATTTCTAGTAACATTTAAATCTATGACAATACTATCTTTTTGAGATACTCCTTCAATAATATTTTCTAATCTTTCTAGTTGATCAGTTTTTATATTTCTACTTTTAAAGTATTTTTTTAATTTTTCTAAAGAACCATTTAATTCTATTAATCCAAGAAGAGCTATTGTAGCTTCATTAAAATCTTCAAATGAAGTTCTAGATATAATTTTTTCTATGATTCTTTCTCTAATATCTTCTATACTTCTTGATCCTAAAGGTCCATCAATTTTCTTTTCTAAGTTCATAGTTAATTCTTGTTTTATTTTTTTTATATCATTTGTCTTATTAACAGATATTTCCAATTCATTTAGAAAATTTAAATTTCCATTTAGTAAATTTTGGCTCTTTGCTTTATTTAAAATTTCCTCTAAACCATAAGATTTATCAACTAATCGAAATTCATTTATCAAAAACAATTTAGATCTACTAGGTAAATCAAAATGACTCAATAAATCTAATAGAACTCCTATATGACCTACTCTAATTTCTATATCTTTTAATCCTAATTTTTCTATTGATCCAGAAGCTAAGTCAATAACTTCTGAATCTGCTTTAGTAGATTTAGATCCAAAAAATTCACATCCTACTTGGTTAAATTGCCTGAAATTAGAATCATCATTAAAAAATCTAAACACAGGTCCTGAATAACAAACTTTTAAAGAATCTTTATCATTTAACAATCTTTTATTACCTAAAGATCTTATTACAGATGCAGTAAAATCTGGCCTTAAACTAACTAATACTCCTTCAGGATCCTCAAAAGTATATAATTGAGAAGAAATATCTCCACTAGCTTTTCTAATAAATAACTCTGTTTTTTCAATAATAGGAGTATCTATTGAAACATAACCTCTTGAAGACAAAAAAGATTCCACTAAATCAGATGATCTCTTAATTACATTCACAGAATTTTGATCTTTATCTGAAAATTGTTTTAAAATTTCGATTGGTTGAGGTGTTTTTTCCATTTTCCTCTTATAACTGTTTTCATACATTATAATATTATTAAGTAGAAAATGATGTGATTTTAGGTGGAATATTTTTAAATTCCAAACACTTTTTTAGGTACATTATTGAATATGTCATCTTTTTCATTTTTTGAAAAAGTTTTTGATTCTTTTATCCAGTTTAAGGCATTTCTATAACCTTCTCTGTTAGACACAGGGGGAAAATCACTACCCCACATTAATTTTTCAGAACCAAATATCTCTAGAGTCATTTCAACAATTCCTCTAGAATCAATTAGAGTAAATGAAGGAGATAAAATTCCTGGCCTAGGCTCTATTTCTCCTAATCCAGGAATTTTCATATAAACATTTTCTCTAGAACCATATTCTAAAACTTTTTTATACTGAATAATTAATTCATGAAATGACATTAACTCACCTTTCTGAGCTTTATAGTTACTAAATCCTGCCAAATGCTCTAAAACTATTTTTGTTTTGGGGTTTTTATCAATAATCTCTGCGAAATGTATTGCTGAAAAATCTTCTAAATCTCCTATAACACTAACGGCTAATCCAAGTTCTCCACAAATTGACCATAAATCTTTGACATCAATACTATCGAACTTTGAATTTGGAGACATTCTAATCCCAGCAGCACCTTTTTTAGTTAATTTTTCTAAATATTTTATAGGATTTTCTTCAGATGGATCTACTAAACATACGACTTTAAACTTATCAGGATATTGTTCAGTGACCTCAAAAAGATATTCATTATCGAAATTCCCTCCATGTTGAATCAAAACTCCACCATCAACTCCATTATTTTCCATTTGAAAAATTAGTGATTCTATAGGTTCAAACCAATTATTTCCTGCATGGCAGTGAGTGTCTACTATTCTAAAATCATTATCTTTCAAGAACCCACCAATACTCTGAAAACATCTTTACTTGATTTATTCATTCTTTCATAACCTTCTTCTATTACATTATCAAGAGAAACTACATCTGAAATTAATGGCGAAGGATCTATTTTACCTTCATTTAAAAGATATACTGCTGTTTCCATATCTCCTGGTGAAGCAGCAACCGACCCTATCACTTCTCTTTCAAAATTAACAATTTCATTAAAATCCATTTTCGGTTCTGCAGAATAAATTCCAACTAAGATAGTTTTTCCTCCTTTTCTAGTGTAATTAATAGCCATCCTAGGAGTTTCAGCTGCACCCGCAGTTTCAAAAACAATATCATGACCAACACCATCAGTAACAGTAAGTAGTTTTTCGAAAATATCTGATCTTGAAGTATTAAAAGTAAAATTCGCTCCCATAGATTTTGCAAGTTTTAAACTCTCTTCTCTAACATCTAAAGCTGTTACAACTGCACCAGATGCTTTTAAAACTTGGAGCGTGAGTAGCCCAACTGTACCACAACCCAATATTGAAACTTTGTCTCCTGGTTTTAAGCCAGATTTTCTAACAGCGTGACAAGCAACCATCGTAGGCTCCATAAATGGTGCATTTTCTGATGGAACATTGTCAGTAATTTTTATAAGGTGACTTGCTGGCCATCTCATAAACTCAGCTAAACCTCCATCATCCATAAAACCTGCAACACACATCCCAGAACAACCACCCCCTTGACCATTTAGACACCAAAAACATTTATTACAATGGATAACGTTATTTACTACTACTCTATCCCCTACTCTTAGTTCTTTAACATTTTTTCCTATCTCAACAATCTGACCTGTGATTTCATGACCTGGGATCAAAGGAATCATTCTTCCACTATATGGATTTTTTTCTCCACTTTGCATCCATAGTGGACCATACTGCCATTCTTCAATATCTGTAGCACATATACCTGTGAAATTAATTTTCAAGATAACATCATCAGAATTTTTAAGTGTTGGATCAGGCCAATTTTGTTCAAGCCTAATATCTTTATTTCCATAATATACCAGTGCTTTCATTGATACTCCTTAATTAATTACTATTGTGCCATTATTTTTAATTTGTTTAACACCTGTATCACTCTCATATGTTATAGCTTTCAATGATGTTTCTATAGATTCCCCCGACTTTAGATTTAAAGATGTTTTCTCTTGTGATCCTGGAAAAGCATTTCCATCTGGTAAACTAGTACATAATTCAAGACCAAGATTGTAATGTCTTCCATACCAAGGATACCCAGAACCTCCTCCAAAAACTTGCCAATTCCATACATATCTAAAAACTTCTTTTGAGAAAAGCATTCCTATACCAACCTTTTTTTTCTTATTGGTAATAGCGTACCAACCATCAGATAAATCATGATACACAGCTAAATCTTCAAGTTTTGAAGATTTTGGTGGAACTTCTCTCATATCAACATCTCCATTTGGACCTTCAGTAAAAGGCCAAACTCCTTTTCCTTTTGATTTAAGTCTATTCCCAGAGGTACCTTCATTTAAATTTAAAATTTTTGAATTTGGTAAATCAATTCTGCATTGTTCACTTAAAAATGGGTCCCCAAAGACAATATGTTCAAGCCAAACACAATCAGAGTTACCTGCTGACTCATTAGTAAGTTTAAAATCAATCTGTAAAGAAGGGTCATTTTTCTTCACAGTAAATGTTTTTTCTATATAAAAAGGAGTTCTATAAGTTCTAACCCAAAATTTTATTGAACATTCTTCTGGATCATCTTTTATAATTTGAGAATCCCAAGGCATATGACTAATTTCAGAATGTTGACCCATTGGAGCACCTTGATAATCTTGTTGAGAATTACCTGCAGTTGGAGCACAACTTTGCCATCCGCCTTCATAAGTATCCATCCAAGAAGAATCTCCAGTTGTTGATAAAAATTTTGAAGTATCTCTCACACCCCAAACACTTCTCCACATATAATCAGTATCCGAGGGTTTATGGACAAAAGAATATATATCAGCTCCTTTATCAACTAATACTACAATCCGAATCAATTCGTTTTCAATTATAGCTACCTTATTATTCCTAAAACTCCAATCATCAGATACTCTGCAACCAAAATTTCTTTCATTCTGATAATGCATTATCGCTCCTTTTTAAAATATAATTAATACTAATTATCAATGTTGTGAAACAAAACCACAAATTAAATTAAGTTAAATTAATTCGAGTATTTTAAATGACTATTACTGCTATAATTCTGACTTTCATATCAGCTTTATGTCATGCTTCTTGGAATATTTTAATTAAAAAATCTACTAATCCTGCTTTATTTATCTCATTAATAGGATTTTGCACAACAATATTAGTTTTCCCTCTAGCGGTTTACAAATTATTATTTAACACACCTAATATTTTAGGATTTATATTAATAGGTTTAACTTGGATTCTACATCTAGGTTATTTCACTTTCTTAGGGCAATCATACAACAGAACTAATCTAAATATCGTCTACCCTATTTCAAGAGGATTTGGTTTACTATTAGTTCAAATTTTATCTATTTTAATTTTAAAAGAATCCATTACATTAACAGCTATTTTAGGATCATCTATCATAATATTAGGGATATTGGGAGTAGGTTTTTTTGAAATATCTCAAATATTTATTTCAGTTAGAAAAACTAAAAAAATCATTGATAAAAGTATCTTACTCACTTTATTAACGGGATTAACAATTTCTTGCTATTCATTAATTGATAAAAAAGGATCTTATGAAGTAGACCCTTTTTTATATGTATTTTTTGTGAATTCTGCAGCTATTGGAATTTTAATTCCAATGATCAGAAAAATTGCAATCCAAAAAACGAAAACATTTTTTTTCAATCATTGGAAATCTTTGATTTTTGCTTCAACATTTCAGTATCTTGGATATTCATTAATAATAATTTGTTATAGTTTCATAAATTTAAATTATATTTCAGCATTTAGAGAAATAAGTTTAATATTAGGAATATTTCTAGGATATTTTATTCTGAAAGAAGACCTTACTTTTCCCAAAATACTGGGAACTTCATTAATAATTTTGGGAGCAATATTAATTGCAATTTAAGTCAATTTAACTAAAAATTTTATCTCTCCAAGAATATTTTGGAGTCCATCCAAATTTATCTTTAGCAAGATCTATTTTTATAGGAGCATCATGACCTTGAAGTTTTTCACGAATTTGAACATTAGGATATACAGTTTTAATAGCTTCCATTGTATCTAAAGTGATCATAGTATCTTTAGCATTTAGAAAAAATTTCTCATGTCCTATCCATCCCTTACTTTCTATAGCCATTCTACATGCTGTTGCAGCGTCCTTAATGTGAAGATATGTCCAAAAACCCTGACATCTCTCCCAAGGATCTGAGATAGGATTACTATGAAGATTTTTAAAAGTAGTGTCATCCCACATTCCATTGAATCTCATACTGGCTATACTCATTTGGGGATTTCTTCTTTCGAATGCATCCCCTACTTGCTCGCCTATCCATTTAGCAACAGAATAAGGATCTTCACTCCTTGTTCCCTGATATTGATCTATTGGAAAGTAATCTGGAGGTTTAACTTCTTTTGACTTCCATCTAGCTGCTGTCCCCATTGCTCCAATTGAATTATAAGAAGAACCTATAACAACCTTATTTATTCCAAGTTGTTCAGACGCTCTACAAATATTCCAAATTGATGTGGTATTGGTAAAAAAAACAAATTCTTCTGTGTAGTGTTCTGCGCTAGGACATGCTGCAAGATGTATTACTGCCTGGCATCCATCCATAGCAGAAATCACTTGACCGTAATTCGTAACATCAACTTCAAAAAAAGTAGGGATTTTATTCCAAGACTCTCTCATCTTAATAGCTGTATGCGCATTTGCTGTAGCAGTAGTTCCACTATGATAAAGAGTTCCCATTCTTATCTTGTCAGCATTAACTACTTCATGATTATTTTCTAGAAGTTCATTTATCACATAATGACCTACAATACCTGAACCACCTGTTACTAATACTTTCATATTTCTCCTGTCACAATTTATTACCAATCTATATTAAGTTCACTAGTAATACTATTAAACCAATCTATAACTTCAGGATGATAAGGAATTCCATTTTGTTCTCTTTCTATTTCAGTTTCATGCTCAAGTAGGCCAGCATATACTACTCTTTCTTGTCCTGGAACAGGTGGATTTTTCTTCAAATCATCTAGGTAATCATCTAAATCTTTTATAAAATCATTAAGATTTGAAAAAGCATCTATATTGTATGCTATAAAATGATGAGCTGAACCTTTTCTACGGCCTAAGCCTCCACCTGTAGCAGATAAAATTGAAGTCATAATCTCAAGCATTACTGCTAATCCATATCCTTTATGGGAACCAATCTCTCTAGTTCCTCCTAAAGGTAAAATATTGTATTCATCTGGTATTTCAGTCTCATTCATTATAGGTACTCCAGAGGAATCTGATATCCATCCTCCCATAGCTTTTACATTTAAGCGTTTCGCAAGTTTAATTTTATTTCCAGCTACAGAACTAGTTGAAGCATCAAAAATAAAAGGAGGATTTTTTGATGTAGGAGCTCCAAAACCTAAAGGGTTGAGTCCCACCATTGGAGTTTTACCAAAAGTAGGAGCAACACCTATTCCACCTGTTGTAGTAGCAAAACCTACCAAACTTTCTTTTACAGCCATATGGGCATAATAAGCAGCAGGGCCAAAATGTCCACTGTTATAAACATTTACAGCTCCTATACCAAATTTCTTAGCTCTTTTAATAGCCTCTTTCATTCCATGAGGACCTACGACTAAACCCAAACCTTGATCACTATCTATAGAACAAACAGCATTAAAGTCTTTTGTGACTTTCCATTTTGGATTAGTATTAATTCCACCATCATTAGCACTTTTCACATATTCTCTTAACATATTGCTAACTCCATGACTTTCTATTCCTCTAATGTCTGAATAGATCAAAACATCTGTAGCTTGCTTAGCATCCTTTTTATTAAAACCAATTTTTAAAAAGATTTGTTCTACTGTAGTTTTCATTTTTTGTTTTGAAACGGAAACAGCAATTTTTTTATCAACATGAAATCTTTCTAACATTTTATTCTCCTAACATGTAAGAACTTTAATAATTTATTAGTTTATTATTAAGAATATGTTTTTCAAAGATAAAAATACTTATAAAATTGAATTAACAATTAAAGATTTAAAATTTCAAAATAAATTAAATGAAAGACCCAAATAATATTTCCTTAGTCTGGACTTTCGAAGACTGGGAACAAATGGAAAAAAAATCTACTTCTCATTTAAACAAAATGGAAAATGAGTTAAAGATGAAAGAACACTTAGTTAATTTAGCTAGATTAGTTCTAAGAGCACATAGCACTAGTTTTTTTATTGTAACAAGATTTTTACCCAAAACTAAAAGAGATAATGTTGAATTAATATATTGTGCTGTTAGGTATCCTGATGAAATAGTTGATTCATTTAAAATCAATGAACAAAAAAAGAAAACTTTATTATATGAATGGTCTGAAAAATATGAATTAGGATTAAGGTCAAATTCTATAAAAGAATCAGTTCAAAACAATGTTCCTTTTCCTATATCTGGCTTTACACAACTTATAAAAAATTACAATATTCCTTATGATTATTATAGATCTTTCATAGATGCCATGATTAGGGATTCGAACCCTCAACCTTTTTCAAATATAGAAGATCTTATAGAAAACTATATTTACGGAAGTGCAATTGTTGTAGGATATTTTTTAGCTTATGTTTATGGTTCTATAAACAAAGGTTCCTTCCCTCTAGCTATTGAATCTTCTAGAAATCTAGGGATAGCACTTCAATTAACAAATTTTATTAGAGATATTGATGAAGATAGAAACAGAGGAAGATGCTATATACCTACAGACATACTTCATCAAGTTGGATTAAATTATGAGGATTTTTTCTACTATACAGATGAAGAAAAAATTATTGAAGCCAGAAAAATTCTGGCAAAAATAGCTGATGAATACTATGAAAAATCTTTGACAGGTTTGAAATATTTTTCAAAAGACAGTCATGTAGCAATAAGATCATGTACTTATTTATACAGAAAATTAAATCAAAGAATTCTTACCTCAAAGGAATCAATTTCTCATAGGGAAAGTCTTTCAATAATAGAAAAACTTACAGCTTTACCATTTAGTAAATATTGGAAATTACCAATGTCTTATTTGAAGAAATGAAAAATAAATTAAAGTCTCAAAAAAAAATAGCAATTATTGGAGCTGGAATGGGAGGAATATCAGCTTCGATTCATTTAGCATCAAGAGGTTTTGAAGTAACTATCTTTGAAAAGAATAATTCTTTGGGAGGAAGATGTAATGTAATTGAAGAAGAAGGCTTCAAATTCGACCTAGGTCCTTCCTTATTAAATTATCCCTGGGTTTTTAAAGAATTATTCA
>MDTE01167161.1_pt1 | contig 13583 bp, 13 predicted proteins | sample 811231 | NCBI WGS metagenome assembly MDTE01 (sample SAMN05326651, study PRJNA326480) | marine metagenome | isolation source: seawater | place: Indian Ocean: Red Sea | collected 2010
TAAATCTATTACTGAAAATCCAAAATCTAAAGAGGAATTTTATCAAGGTGAGAATTTGAGATTAAGTACGCAGTTGCATGAAATGAATAAAAAATATGAAATTTTAAAGGACGAAATTAATAAATTCGAAAATCAAAGATCTAATATGATTAAAAAAATAAACTCGTTGAATAATGAAATTGAAGACTCAAATATTTTAACAAATGTATTTGAAAATTCTTATAATAAAGAAAAGGTAAGTGTTATAGATCATAAAAATATTTTAAGAAAAAATAATAATGATTTAAACACACAAGTTAAAAATATTTTTTCTAAGAAATAAATCTAATTTTGAAGAAAAAAATAGTAATAGTTTTTCTTACTTTTAATTCTGAAAAAACAATAAGAAGTTCAATTTTATCAGCATCGAGGATATCAAAAAATATCTATGTCATAGATTCATTTTCAAATGATAAAACATTAGCAATATGCAAAAAATTAAACTGCAAAATTATCAAAAGAAAATTTAAAAACTACTCGGATCAAAGAAATTGGGCAATTAAAAGATTTAATAAAAAATATATTTGGCAACTCCATCTAGATGCTGATGAAAATTTAAATTTTAATGCAGTAAAATCAATAAAGAAAATTATTTTATCAAAAAAAAAAATAGCAACAGTTTTTTTAATAAAAAGAAAAAGTTACTTTTTAAATACTTTATTAAATTATCCAGGTATCAATACTTGGCATTTAAGACTTTTTAAATCAAAACACGCGACATGTGAAAATAAACTTTACGATCAGCATTTTGTATCTCAAAAAAAACTTGAAAAAATAAATGGTTATATGACTGATAATGATAAGTTAAATTTAAATCAATGGAAAACCAAACATAATAAATGGGCAAAATTCACAGCTAAAGAGATTTCTAAAAAAATTAAAATTAAAAATTTCCAAAAAAAAAATGATCCTAGATATTTAAATAGAATTTTACAAAAAATATATTATATTTTACCACTTTACATTAGACCAATTTTATATTTTTTTTATAGGTATATTTTTAGATTTGGCTTTTTAGATGGTAAAATTGGTTTTTTATTTTGTTTTTATCATGCTTTATGGTTTAGATATAGAGTAGATAAGTATATAGATAACAAAAAATATAATCAAATTAAATAAATACATATTATTTTTAATTCAATATGAAATTTGATATTTTCTTACCTTGCAGAGCATCTAGCAAAAGAGTTAAAAATAAAAACATTAAAAAATTTTCAGATAAAAAATTCGGATTATTTGAACTAAAAATTAATCAATTATTGTCTGTTAAAAATATTAATAAGGTAATTGTATCAACAAATGACATAAAAATTTTGAATTATTTAAAAAAGAATAAAAATAATAAAATAATCATTGATAAAAGACCTAACCATTATTGTTCAGGAAGAACGACTACTGATCAGCTTATAGAATATGTGCCAAATGTTGTTTTTTCTGATCATATTATTTGGACACATGTTACATCTCCTTTTTTTAGCACCAATGACTACAACAGAGCGATTATTAAATACAAAAAAAATATAAAGAAATATGATTCTTTAATGGGTGTAACTAAAATACAAGATTTTATATATGATAAAATTAAACCAATAAATTTTAATAAAAAAATATTAAAATGGCCAATGACACAAAATTTAAAAAAATTATTTATGGTAAATAATTCAATATTTATTTCATCTAGAAAAAATTATTTAAAATTTAAAGATAGAATTGGTAAGAAAATATATTTATATGAAGTAGAAAAAATTAAATCATTCGATATCGACTGGCCTGAAGATTTTAAAATCGCAGAAAACATATATGAAAGCCTTTTTCAAAAGAAATAAATATACACCACATGAAATAGCAGACGCTCTAGTTGTAGATTTAATTAATCTCTATGAACATTTATCTTTCATATGCTTAAATATTTTTGGCAAATATAGTTATTTAAAAAAAAATAAAAATTTAAAAAATATTCATCAACACAAAAGAATTTTTATAATAGGAAATTCACCTTCTATAAATCAATTCGATTTAAAAAAACTTAAAAATGATATTGTTATAATGGTCAATCGTTCATTTAATCATAAAGATTATGAAAATATAAAACCAAATTATCATATAATTGTTGATCCAAAACTTGCTAACGGCAAATGGCCTATTGAATATTTAGATATTATTTTAAAAAAAAACCCAAGTGTAACTTTATTGCTAAATTCTAATTGGTATTATTTAGAAAAATTTAAAAAATTTAAAAATATGCAAAATGTTTATTGGGTTAAAAATAGTTCAATCTCATTACTTTTAAATAATTATAATAATAATTTATCAACAAAATTTAATTCCTCAGGAGGTGTAGTTGGGGTTGGATTAAGTGCCTCAATCTATTTTGGTTCAAAAGAAATTTACTTTTTGGGTGTTGAATTAAATGGTGTGATAAATTTATTAGCCAATAAAGATAGTCATTTTGGTGGCAAAGATCCTGATTATGAAAATCATACATCATTTGAGTGGGCAAGAGATTTAAATATAAATTCAAGAGGAATAAGAAAAATGACAAGATTTTGTGATCTTTGTACTAAAAATAATATTAAGCTAACAAATCTTACTAAAACTGGATTAATGGATTTTATACCCAGGGATAACTTTGATAATTTTTTTAATTAGTAAGATAATTTGAAAATTATTTATTAACATACATTAAATAATTAAGTTAAATGAAAAAAAAAATTCTTAGAATAGTACATTCATTAGATACAGTTTATGGTGGTCCACAAAATGCTATTAATGACCATTCTATTTTTTTAAATAATAATGGTTTTAATGTAGAAATTCTTACAAATGGAAAAAAAAATAAAAAAAACTCATTATCTAATAATTTTAAAGTTCACTACATGGGCAATCATTTACTAGGAAATTATGGTTTCAATTATCGTCTATTTTTATGGCTTTACAAAAATAAAAAGAATTATGATTATTTTATAATTCATGGTCTTTGGAGTTTTTATACTTTAGCTGCAAGAATTTTAATACCAAATAAATATTTTGTTTTTAGCCATGGTCAATTAGATCCTTTTTTTTCAACTGAATTCTTTAAAAAATTAAAAAAAAAAATTTACTGGTTTTTCATTGAAAAAAGAAATCTTCTGAATTCTAAATCTTTACTTTTAACTACTAAATCAGAAAAAAATATAATTGAGAATACTTATGTAAATACAAAAGGAATTAGCAAAACAGTAATTAAATATGGTTTATGTAATAATAAAGTAAATAAAAATGAAATAAAAAAAAGATTTTTAAAAAAAAATCCTACATTTAAAAATAAAAAATATTTTTTATTCTTAGGGAGGTTTCATAAAAAAAAGGGATGTGAAATTCTACTCAAATCCTTTAAAAATTTAAATAAAAAAGGATCAGATTACATTCTTTTGATGGCAGGCTCTAAAAGTGTGGAACAAAAAAAACTAATATATTTATCTAATAAGTTAGGAATCTCAAATAAAGTATTTTGGTTAAATTTTTTGGATGGTGAAACAAAACTAGGTGCGATACTTAATTCAAAAGCAATGGTATTATGTTCATATGGTGAAAACTTTGGTGTTTCATTAGTTGAGTCTTTAAGGTTGTCGAAACCTGTTATCACTACAGACAAAGTAAATATATATAAAAGTATAATAAAATATGGTGCTGGTTTTATATCTAAAAATAATATTTTAAGTTTTTCTAAAAATTTAATAAAATTTTCAAATTTATCAAATAAACAATTAAATCAATTATCAAAAAATTCTTTTAAATGTTTTGATGAAAATTTTAATTTATCAGTTCGTGACAAGTCATTAAAAAAAATTTTTAATTAGTTTTGTTTATTTCTTTTAGAATATTCTTAATCATATTATAATAATCAACTTTAATTATTTTTGAAATTTTTTTATATCCGTTGCTTTTAATTTTTTTTATTTTATTGTAGTCATTTAATAAACTTTTACATTTTATATAACACTCATTTACATTTTTAAAAAAAATAGCTTCTTCATTTTCTTTAAACAATTTTGAGTGTTCATTAGTTTTTTTTGCACAAAGTAAACCCCCTATGGCTGGAATTTCGACAGACCTTTTGGTAATTTCATCGAAGTTTCCGTGTGATGGTAAACAAATTGCAATTTTTGAACTTTGAATTAATTTTGAATATAACGGATCCCTAACATGCCCTAGTATGACGTGTTTTTTAAAATTTTCAAAACTTGGATCATTGTTCCATCTTGTTCCATATATTTTTAAATTTAAGCCTAGGTTTATTAATTTTTTGAAAAAAATTCCTCTTTCTGGAAACCATGTGCCTATAAAAATGACATCACATGTTAATTCTTTTTTTTCTGTTTTGGAAATTACTCTTTTGAAGTGATTTTCTTTATCGTAAGGTGGCCAAACCAACATTGTTCTTTTTAATCCATATTTTTTACCCATTTCAATTCTTGATTTCTGAAAAAAAATAGTGAGGTTATAATCTTTCAAAGATTGCAAGTATAATTTCCATCTTTTTTTATCTCTGTTTGCAAATGGATTATCCTCTATAAATGCAATAATCTTTTTTGTTTTTTTTTTTAATTTTTTAATTAGAGATCCACCAACATAATCAGCAGCCGTAACATAAATTAGATCATAGTTTTGATTTATTTTTTTTAAAATTAAATAATTTATGAAAGGAACAAATATATTTGGACTTATATGATAAAAAATAATTGAAAAAAATTTATATTTAAGAAAAAATTTCCCTAAATCTATATTATCTACTTTTTTATTAATTTTTTTTAAAGCTTTATAATGAGATAATCCAGCTGCTTTCATTCTACCGATGAATAAAATTTTCATTTTTTTATGTGATTATCAATTATTGAATCTAACTCTTCTAAGTAATTTTTCCATGTATGTTCACGCGAGTGTTTGATCGCATTATAAGAATATTCTTCAAGCAAAGACTTATTATCAGCTAAATAAGTTAATTTGTCAGTAATGATTTCTGAATTTTGTATTGGTATTGTTATTCCACAATTATTCTTTTCAACAAATTCTTTTGCTCCAGTGTTGTCTGATACAATTAGTGGGCACCCAGCAGATATAGCTTCTTTTGTTACAATTGCTTGACCTTCTTCAATACTAGGAAGTACCATCACATCACAAAAATTCATTAATTTATTAATGTCTGATTTATTTTTATAACCATGTAAAATTATATTTTCCTGAAAATTAATTTCATTTATTTTTTTTTTAAAGAAATCTTTGTCTTTGGTATTAGATCCTACTATGTGCAAAATTTTCTTAGAATGTTTAAGTTTTTTAAATGCATCAAGAAGATAATGTAATCCTTTCCTAACTGATAATTGACCTACAAAAAGTACATTAAAATTATTATTATCTTTTTTTAAATCTTTTATCTTAAAAAAACTATTCAAAGATGAGCCAAATTCTAAAGCAATCGCTTTATTAATTTTTTTTTTAACAAAAGTATTTTTCACAAAAGTTGAGGGCACTAATATAATATCAGCCAGTTCATATTCTTGAAGCTCTCTTTCTATAAACCAATCATTGATAGGTTTATATTTTAAACCTAATTTTCTATATTCATCTGATAGGATTTTATTTTGAAAAACAATATGAGATGACGATCTTTCACAAATATAAATTGAGTTATTTTTTTTTACAATCTTTCCTGTCTCAAGACCTGTTGTAGATAAACCAATAAATACATCTGCTTTCTTAAACCATTTAGAAGCTTTTTTATCTATATTGATAGAATTTAAAATATTTAAATAATTATCAAAATAATTGAAAAGTTTATTTTTAGTTAAAATTGTTCTAATAAAATTTATATAAAAACTTGTAATTATAAATTTCTTAGGAATATCTGTTTTAATTTTTGAGTAAGGAGATCCACAAACTAGTTTAATAAGTTTATTATTTTTATATAGCTCTGTGGCTAAATGTGGATGATGAAATTTTCGACTATTTGAAAGTAAATATTTGTATTTAAACATTTAGATTTTTTGGAAAAGTAGATCTCTTTGAGAAAAATTTGTATGTTTTATATTAGTCCATTCATTATAATCTTTAACTTTAAAACCATGATTTCCTAAAAAATCTATTATTTTTTCTTCCGTTGCTTGATTTAAATACATTTCTTGTTTTGAAACTTCTGCGATTATATAATCTGTTTTAGATAAAATATTTAAAGCACCTTTTAAAACTTCCAATTCATATCCCTGAACATCAATTTTCATTAAAACTGGTCTAATTAATGTATCTTTATCAATAAAATTATCTAGTTTATTAATTTTAATTATTCTTTCTTCCTTAACTTTGTAGTCTTCATTTTTTTTACCTATATTTGAAATTGAAAGGAAAGAGGAACTATCCATTCTTGAAGTAATTAAAAATTTTTTTTTCTGATTTATATTTCCCAATCCTACATTAAAAAATTTTATATTTTTTTTATTTTTAAAAAATATTTTTTGTTTATTGATTAATTCTAAAATTGGTTCAAAAGAAAAAATTTCTTTATTAGGAAATTTTTTTTCAATCACCAATATAAATTGTCCCTTATTTGAACCAATATCAATAATACTTTCAGGTGTTTTAATATTAGAAATTAATTTATCTAATTCCGTGTAAGCGGGTATCCCAAATAATAAACCCTTAATCCATAGCTTTGACTTGAAAATTTTAAATAATTTAGTAATTTTATTAATCATTTTCATATCAAAAAAAAAGCATATTTTAATATATAGATAACTTATGATCATAGAAATACAAAAATTTTAATGAAAGCAGAAAGTATTCAAAAAATTTTTTTAGCTTATTTATCTTATATTTTTATTTTTGCGTATTTTGTAAATCAATATCTATTTTCAAGTCCTTTTAATTCAGTTATATATCTTATAATAATACCATTTATTTTCTCATTTAATATTTTAAGTTTAAAAAAGCACAAAAGTCTTTCATTAATAATTTTATTTCATATTCTTTTATTTGTTTATTATTCTACAGATTTAAAATCCTTATTTAATATATCTCAAATATTTGTTGGAATAATTTTTTTTTCATCGCTAGCGTTATTAATAGTTAAAAACTTTAAAATATTAGAAATTATTTATAAAATAAAAAAATACCTTCAAAATTTATTAGTTATTTCGCTAATCTTATCAACATTCTTAACATTTGTTAAATTTCCTAACTTTATTGATTATTATTTTTGGGAGTCTTTAACTTCTGAAAAAAGATTAATGTTAATGTCAGGTGGAGGTGGTGGACATTCATCTGCTGTTTTCTTATTACCATTGCTATTATGTTTTTACCATTATGAATATTTTAAAAATAATAAAAATATTAAATCTTTATTTTTAATTATTATTGTAAGTATTTTATGTATATTAACAAAATCTAGAATAGGGTATTATTCTGTTATTTTTGTTACATTAAGCAGCCTTTTATATTTAAATTTCAATTTTTTTAGAAAATTTTACTCTATTTTAATTATTTTAATTGGATGTTTTTTTGTAATATCTTCATCATTAAGTAACAAATATGTTAATAATCATAATAACTTCTTTCTGGATTTTATAATAAGTACAGACAAAACTAGAAAAAATATTAATACACCAAATGAATTTTTTTCTGGAAGAAATATTTTAAATAACTATTTAATTTCTGAAATTGAGAAAAAGCCATTTTTTGGCTCTGGTCACAACACCCCTTTGCAAAATTATGGTCTTGATAAAGAAGGATTTATTGCATTTTACCGAGATGAAAAATCTGTTGGTAGAGAAAGTCCTTTGATGCTTGCTTTTAAATATGGAATTCCTTACTTTCTTACTTTCATTTTATTTATTTTTACAATACCACTTAAAATTAAAGGAATTTCTTTGAAACATGAATCTTTTCTTTTTCAAAATATTTGGATGGTTTGTTTTCTAATTATCATTTCTGGTGGTGGATTTACAGTTATGCACAGTTCTTCAGGCTTTATTTTTCTAATGTTGAGTATTTTATATTTTATTCCAAAGTATGAAAAGATCAGTTAGTTTTTGAAAATACTATTTGAGAAAATAATTTTTCACTATTTTTTGGGTAAAATTTAAGTGATGCATTTCCACAAATACTTGTAAGCTCACCAACATAAATATCTTCTTGATTAGTGTATAAATCAACTCTTATAAATTCAAAACTTTTTGAGAGTTTTTTTGTAATTTTTATCATTTGATTTAAATTTTTTGGCTTTTGTAAAATTTTTTTGGAAAGTTTATAATTATAGAAATGTTGTTTTTTCCATGAATATTTTTTTTTCTTTAAATTCAATTTGTAAAAAGATTTACTTCTATTTTTAAATCTATCATGGTCAATTTGTAAAATATTAACTGAACCTTTGTAGCAAAAAAACTTATAATCACTTATATTGGCATTATTAAATAAAATAGGTTCAATAATTACTTTTGGTCTAAGATTTTTATAATTTCTTTCTCTTGCTCTATCATAATAATTTGTTTCAAACCATTTTTTTATTTTATTATAATTAATTTTAGCACGATCTGATTTTATAATTACCTCTCCACTTAAATGTGTAGGTTTTATTATACATCTATGTGGAAATTTGTATTTATTAATTTGATTAAAGGTATCAAATATTTTTATTGTTGGCACATTATATTTATTCCCTATTTCTTTTTTTACAAACTTTTTTAAGTTGATTTTATCTGTAACAAATACTCTTAGCGGATTTATAATTTCATTCGATGTTTTCAATCTATACATATAATCATTAAAAAGCATTTTTTTTGATGGTAATCTTTTGTGATTAATGATGAAATTAATAATAGAGTAAATTTTATCCCCCAAAATATTTGTTGGAAGAATAATATGAAGTATTTTTCTTAATATATTAAATATATTTTGCATTATAAAAATTTTTTTTTAAGTTCATCTATGTACAATTTAATAATCTTTTTATGCATTTGATCATTATTAAATAATTTCGATCTAGAAATCCCATAATTTGAAATTTTTTTATAAAATTCTTCATCTTTTAATAGTTTAATAATATATTTAGAAAATTTATTGTGATCCATAGGATCACACATCAATGCTTGAGGGCCGACTATTTCTGGCATTGATGATGTGTTACTTGTTATAACAGGTATTCCACATTTCATTGCTTCCAAGTTTACTAATCCAAGTCCCTCATATAGAGATGGTGTCAAAACAACATCTGATACTTTATAAATTTTAGGTAAATCAATTTTTTTAATAAAAGGGATTTTTGTTATTTTATGAATAATTTTTTTGTTTTTTATTAAGTTTAAATCACCTTTATGACCAATCCATATAAGAGAAACATTTATATTGTTTTTCAATAAATTTTCCAAAATTTTTATAGACGTTATATGATTTTTATAAAAGCCATTTCCAGTAATTAAAATTTTTTTAGAATTGATAGGAATATTAAAATTTCTACAAATTTCATCTTTATTTATTTTAGTTGTGTTAAAATAATCCTCTGGAATATTAATATTAATTACTTCAATTTTGGACTCATTACAGCTTGTAAACTTTAAAATATCTTTTTTTGTATTTTCGCTAATTGCAATTATTTTATCAAAATATTTAAGATGATTTATTGAATATCTAAATAAAACTCTTTTGTAACTTCTACCTATTGGGTTATATAAATCTTTTAATTTTTCTTTTTCAAAAATTAAAGGAATAAGATCACTAACTGTTACAATTTTAACTTTACTTTTTATATTCTTAACCAAATGAGCATAGCTATGATCCGTTACATGAGTTATATCGAAAAAATTTAATTTTTTAATAGAATTAGGGTAGTCTATGTATCTTGCATACCTTAGTTTCCATTTATTTGGTAAAAAACTATAAAACTTTTTTAATTTTATTGTGTATTCATTTATATCAAGGTTTTTATAGTTTTTTTTTTGATAATTTATTAAATTTTCAGCATATTCATCCATGCTAATTCGCTTATCTTCTATCAAATTTCTTAAATAATTAATTTTCATAAAATGTTATTTGATCAAAATATTTATGTTTTATAGATCTTAATAATATATTTAGTATTATTAAACAATGAATGCAGAAATTAAATTACCAAATTTTTTTAAGCCAGAATTTGAGACAGATCTTTTAAGAATAGGTAATTATAATGATGGAGGATATTTGATTCCACAGAAGAGTTTAGAGAGAACAAAAATTCTACATTCTTTTGGTTTGTCAACAGATTGGTCTTTTGAAGAAGAAATTTTTAAAAAGGTTAAGCCAAAAATTTACTCATATGATCATACAGTCAATTTTAAAAGCTTTGTTAAATTATTTATTAATAATCCAACAAGTATTTTTCAATATTTTAAATATAAAAAGTTTTTTGATGGAAAGGATAAAATACATATTAAGAAACGCATATGTCCATCTGGAAGTATAGCATTAAATAGAAATTCAAGTTCATTTATAGACTTAAATCAAATAATTAGAAAAAAACAAAATAGAGAAGTTTTACTTAAAGTCGATATTGAAGGTGATGAATATAGAATTTTAGATCAAATTATTTATTATTCAAACTCACTTAATTGTTTAGCAATAGAATTTCATAACTGCGATTTAAATTTAGATAGAATTAAGAATTTTATAAATAATTTTGATCTACAATTAGTACATATACATGTAAATAATTGGTCGATAATTTCTCCAAACAAAATACCTAGGGCAATTGAATTAATTTTTTCGCCAATAGAATTTAATAAAAAAATTACTAAAGAAAAAAAATATCCAACTTTGTTAGATAATCCAAATAATAAAAAATATAAAGATTTAAAAATAGTTTTTTTTTAAATTATTATTTTTAAAAAAATAAAATGAGAAATATAATATTCAAAAAAATTAATTTTTTAGATATTGAAGAATATGAATTTGATAAAATTATAAAGAAAAATGGTTTATTTGTTTTTCCATCTGGCCCAGGTTTATCAACAATAACTAGAGATAAAATTTATCTTAAATCACTAATTAATTCTGATTATGTTTTTTTTGATAGTGGTTATTTTGTTTTAATTTTAAAATTATTTAAGAATATTAATGTAAAAAAAGTTTCAGGATATAAATTTTTAAAATTTTTTTTTCATTACATTAAAAAAAAAAATATAAAGTTACTTTTAATAAATCCCAGTTTAAATTTCTCGGCCTCAAACCAAAAATTTCTTTACAAACTAGGGATAAAAAAAAAAAATATTATTAATTATATAGCTCCAATTTATAATAAAAAAAAAATAAAAGATTTTAAAATAATAAAAATTATCAAATCAAACAAACCAGATTATATAATGATAAATCTAGGTAGTAATATACAAGAACCTCTAGGTGATTTTATAAATAAAAAAACAAAAAAGAAATTTAAAATTTTATGTACGGGGGCTGCAATATCTTTTTTTACGGGCGACCAAGCACCAATTGGAAAAATTATTGATAAATTTTATCTTGGTTGGATAGTAAGAATTATCTTTAATCCATCACTTTACTTTAAACGATATTTAAGTGCATTTTATTTGTTGATAATCGTTTTAAAAAACAAAATTAAAACTAAGTAAAATAGAATATATAAAGTTTTTTTTTATTTTAAGTATTTGTAAATTGAACTTTTATTTTTAACCTCATACTTTGTATCTGTGATAAAAATTAAATTTAATCTATTTTGATAAAAATCAAAAATTTTTTGATTTTCATTGAATAAATTATAGTTATTTATTTCACTTGTTTTTTCAAATCCATCAAATCCAGCTAAATAAATTTCTTTAGCTTTTATTTCTAAGGCTGCCGCTAGTGATATTGCAAGGGGAGAATCATTTATTTCTTTGTTACATATATTTTTTTTTAATCTTGAAAAGTTTGTTTTTTGTTTTGGAATAATAGTTTTAATATTGATTTTATCATTTATTAAAAAATTATATCTATTTAATTTAGAATTTGAAATTTTATTAATTTCATTTCCTGTAATACAAACAATTGATTTATTTTTATTTATGTCAAATTCTTGTAAATTTCTTGAGCTTGAAAAAATAACATAAATATCTGAATTTAATTTTAAAAAATCATTAAGATAAGTTTTTTTAGACCTTACAGATGATCCACCACCAATAATCAGTATTCTTTTTTTCGTTATATTTAAAGTTTTATTGATTTTATTTAGATATTTATTCTTATTAAATAATGATGAAATAATGTCTTGCATGTTATATCTTTTTGATTTGATTAATTGCATTACTTTTCCTTGGGCAGTATTTGTTGATCCAGAAACCATGTAAGGTAAGGAAGAACCCCATTTCTCTTTTTCTTTTAAGATTTCAAACATCTCTATAACTTTACCAATATTGTTTAAGTTATTGATTTTTAATACCTTTTTTTTAATTCCAAGATAACTTAATAAAAGTTCTGTTCGTAAGTTTCCAGCACCCCTTCCCATTCCTGAGAATGTGCAATCTAAATAATTAATTTGTAAATTCATAGCTTCAACAGAATTTGAAAGAGCTAATTCTAAATTATTATGCGAGTGAAAACCCAAATTAATTCTTTTATATCTGGTTCTTAATTTATTAATTATCTTACTTACATCACCAGAAATAAACGAACCATAAGAGTCAACTATATAAAATATATCGACATATTTTTTTATTTTTTCTATGTTTGATATTAATTTATCATTTTCAAGTAATAAATGTGAATACATTAAATTTGCCGCTACTACAAAACCAAGCTTTTTAGTTATTTTCAAAAAATTTTTTGATTTTTCTATTTTTCTTGGATCAATGGCAAATCTGATCATATTTACTAAATTTTTACAATCAGTTATATTTTTTTTTAATTCAATCGGATCATTCCAATCTTTTAAATCTATCATTATAGAAATTTTTTTTTTGCCAATTATTTTTTTTATTTTTTGAATTTTATCTATTGTTAGAAAATAATATTCACCAAGATAAGATTTTTTATTTTTATTTCCTCTATAACCAACTTCAACAATATCTATTGGTAAATCCTTAACCAATTTAAAATAACTATTGGTTAAATCTTCATTAAAATCCCAATTTGTGTAATACCCACCATCTCTTAACGTGCAATCTAAAATTTTCATTTTTTTAATATTAACATTAATCTATTATTTTTGATAATTGTTTTTTATTTCCCATTTTATTGCACTTAAAATAATTTTTTTTATATCATTATGTTTTGGCTGCCATTTAAAATATTTTTTAAATTTATCAACGTTTGATATTATCATTTTGCTATCACCAGGTCGTCTTGGTCCGGTTTTTACGTTTATATCTTGTTCTAAAAGATTATTTAGATTTTTAATTACTTCTCTAACGCTATATCCCTTACCATAACCACAGTTGAATAAATCAGATTGTCCTCCAGAAATTAAATGCTTGGCTGAGACTAAATGAATATCTGCTAAATCAGATACATGAATATAATCTCTTACTGGAGTTCCATCTGGTGTATCATAATCA
>MDTE01069852.1_pt1 | contig 13582 bp, 8 predicted proteins | sample 811231 | NCBI WGS metagenome assembly MDTE01 (sample SAMN05326651, study PRJNA326480) | marine metagenome | isolation source: seawater | place: Indian Ocean: Red Sea | collected 2010
GGTCTTGGTCTACGATCTGGGTGGGGGGACCTTCGACGTATCGATATTGGAGATATACCAGGTAGACGGACAACCACAGATAGAGGTCAAGGCAACTAGTGGCGACAACAGGCTGGGAGGAGACGACTTCGACGAGGTCGTGATGGACTGGATAGTATCGCAGTTCAAGAAGTCAACAGGGATTGACTTGCAGAAGGACCTCCAGGCGATTAGCAGGATTAGAGAGGCGGCAGAGAAGGCCAAGATAGAGCTCTCGGGAACCCCTTCCACCCAGATCAACCTCCCATTCATCACGATGAGGGACGGTCAGCCCGAGCACCTTGACATGACCTTGTCTCGTTCAAAGTTTGAGAAGCTCATCTCCACACTAGTGGAGAGGACCATGGGCCCTACCCGCCAAGCCATGAAGGACGCCTCGATAAAGAAGGGAGATGTAGACAAGGTGCTTTTGGTCGGTGGATCCACTAGGGTCCCAGCCGTACAGCAGGCAATAGAAAACGAGGTTGGAAAGGCCCCGTTCAAGGGTATCAACCCAGATGAGGCCGTTGCCATGGGTGCTGCCCTGCAGGCAGGGATAATCGTCGGCGACGAGGGAGTGACTGACGTCCTGCTGCTGGACGTGACCCCCCTAACCTTGGGAATCGAGACCCTCGGAGGGGTTACGACCACCATGATCGAGAGGAACACCACAATCCCGTCAAGGAGGTCGGAGACCTTCTCGACAGCTGCGGACAACCAACCAGCAGTAGAGGTCCACGTTCTCCAGGGTGAGAGGGAGTTCGCCAAGGACAACATCACGCTGGGGAAGTTCCACCTAATGGGCATCCCAGCCGCGCCACGTGGAATCCCCCAGATCGAGGTGACATTCGACATCGATGCCAATGGAATAGTCAACGTATCTGCCAAGGACCTCGGAACTGGAACTGAGCAGTCTATCAAGATCGAGAGTCAGACTTCCCTCAGCGAGGAGGAGATCAAGCAGAAGATTGAGGATGCAGAGAAGTTCGCTGAGGAGGACAAGAGGCGGAAGGCTAAGGTCGAGATGAGGAACGCCGCCGACAGCGTAGTCTACCAGACAAGGAAGATGCTCGAGGAGAACGAGGACAAGCTGACTGGGGATGACACCAATCCAGTCATGGAGAAGCTTGACGATCTCGAGGCACTAATTGTCAAGGATGAGACTCCCATACCCATCGAGGATATTGACGAAGCAGCAATCCAGACGAAGATGACAGAGCTAGAGCAGTCTATGCATGCCGTCTCCACGAAGCTCTATGAGGCCGCGGCAGCAGAGATGGCGGATCAGCAGGATGGAGGGGAAGATGACGATGACGTCGTCGACGCAGACTTTGAGGTTGTAGACTCGGAAGACGACGAGGACTCCTGATCAGTATTCAGTAATCAGCCTGTGCAAGGTTCTAACGTGCACTCCTGAAGTTCCGAACTGAAACAGAGGATTAGCTCCTTCAGAGCGCGCCTTCGACCCAGGACCCCATGCGGTTCCAGCTATGTCCAAGTGAACCCAAGGGATCTTGTCGTTATCCTCTTCGAACCCTCTGTTGGGTACGAAGAACTCGAGGAATGAGGCGGCGGTGTTGGAAGAACCAGCTCTCCCTCCAATCGATCCGTTCCTTATGTCGGCGAAGGCTGAGTCCGTCATGTATTTGCGGAACTGCGCGTTCAGAGGCATCCTCCACACGGGTTCCCCGCTCCTGCTCGCAGCCCTCTTCAGCCTCGTAGCAATGACTTCGTCATTTGCCCACATCCCGGAGATCTGGTTACCAAGGGCCGTGACTACTGCACCAGTAAGCGTGGCTAGATCCACGATATACTCGGGATTGAACTCACCCGCTTTCCATAGGCCGTCGGAGAGCACGTTCCTTCCCTCAGCATCGGTGCTGAATACCTCAACAGTCTTTCCCGAGTAAGTCTTGAACACGTCACCTGGCCTGTAGGCCCCTGATCCAGGCATGTTCTCCGCCAGACAGGCGATTCCGTTTACCCTCCTGCTGTAGCCTGTGGCGTGAAGAGCCTCCATGAGGCCGAATACTGTCGCCGCCCCGCACATGTCGTACTTCATGTCCCACATGCCACGGCTAGGCTTGATCGAGATACCACCTGTATCGAAGGTAATCCCCTTCCCTACGATGCAAGGTCTCTGCAACCCTTCGTCCGCATCTGGGTTAAGGGTGAAGAGGACCATGCAGGGCTTCCTGTCGCTGCCCTTTCCAACGTTGATGTGACCCCCCATCCCGAGCTCCTGCAGCTTTTCCCAGTCGTAGACCTCTAGCTTCACATTGTCCTTTCCACTTGCCCAATCCTCCGCCCTTCGGGCGTATTCCATCGGATAGAGGACGTTGGCAGGCTCGTTACCCAGGTCTCTGGCGATGTGACCCCCTCCCACTACGGAGCGAGCCGTGGATAGGTCAGCGGCGAGTGAATCTTGGTGCCTGGCGCTGGTCTGAAAGTCAACATTCCAAGAATCAACAATGTGGTCCTCCGGGACCTCTTGGTGCTCAAGGAACTCGTAGTCGCGTAGCATCATCCCCTCAGCGAAGTCAACCATTCGCTTGGCAGACCATCCCGAAGTGAACCTTACAGTAACGTCCACCCCCTTCTTCTTGGACATAGAAGCAATCAGCCTAGCACCGGTGTTCCTCGCTCTCTTGTGCCCTAGTGATTCCTTGTCACCCATCCCTACTAGGATGATGTTGCATCCCGGTGTCCAGAGTGTCATCCTCTTTCCCTTCTCCCCATCGAAGTCCCCAGAAGCAAGTGCCTCCCTAACGTGACTCCTTTGGGTCCTGCTCAGCCCTGAGAGAGAGTTGTTTGGCGCCTTGGCACTCCCTTTGAAGAGCGGCAGAACCAATTGTGATCCCAATTCCGTGAATCCACTATTACTTATCTCCATAATTAGCCCCAAATGTCCGATTAGTGAATAGTTTACAAACAATTCCTATAGAAAATCACCAGTTCAGAGCAGAATCAGAGTTAGATGTACTAAACTTCATCTTCCCTAGGCCTTAGTGCAGCTAGAAGGACACAGAACATGCTGAGAAAGGCCGAGGGGGAGGGCAGGGCCCCATTTGATCCCCTCCCGAATTCGACCACAGAATCGTTCACCGGCTCCTCCACCCAGGTTGATGCATCTATCACCCTCTTCTGGTAGAATAGGTAGAATTGCCCTTCGTTACTGGAAATCGGGGCGCCCCCGAAATCGAGGGTTGTGATGGTGCTATTTGTGGCATTGACTCCAAAGCCACATTCTGGAGAGGAGAAGTTGAACTCTTCATTAAGCAAGAAACCAGTAGCCATCTCCGTACCAAAGCAGGGTGAGTTACCCAAATCGGACCCACCAGGGAACCAACTTCGATCTTCTTCCACATATAGGAGCGTGGCATTTGACGTGCTGGCACGTCCTAGGTTGGAAACCCTGAGATGCACTACTCCGTCTTCCACGACGAGGGAATCGACAACAAGGCGTGCTCTCCAGAACCACACATTCTCAATGAGGTACTTCATCACCTCAAGCTCCTCGCCGAGCCTTTCTGATAACGCCTCCACAGTTCCAAGCAAGAACTGCTCGTCATCGGTCTCGAATGTGAATGTGGGATACCCCATCACACCGTATCCGTAGTCTCGACTAGTCCCGCAGTTGGGGTAAAGGCCCTGGTTTGCATTGCGAATTGGGATGTCCGAGATGTTCGAATTTACATCGTCTCTGATGAAATGAAACAACTCCCAGTCCGAAGGTTGCTCAGGCCATTTACCCCAGGGGTACAACATGATCCAAACACCAGTATGCATTGTTACATACAGATCAGCATCAGGAACTACCATGTTCATGTACTCTGAATTCGAGAGAGTCTCGGATTCACTGAATGCACCGCTCCCGGGCTGTGTTGTAGGGCACGTATTCCAGTAATGGTCGTAGTTCCGATTCAAATCTACTTGGTTAACATTCCATCGTGTGTCAAAATCGTTACCATCCGCATTGAGCATTATCAGGATGTGCAACTCAGTAGTTGAAAGCACGTCGATTACACCCTGATCACCGTCTGCCCATCCCTCGATGTAGAACTCTGCAGTCAGGAATGCCAGCTCCGTCCCTAGGTGCTCATTTCCATGGTGCCCCCCGTCAATGTACACCACGTCTTTTTCAGTTCCATCGGGTTTGGTTTCCACACTCCAGTCCGAAATCCGCAGTACCCAGAGGTTCCTTCCAAGCTCTGTTTGTCCCGCAACTATCAAGTCCACGATTTCTGGATATTCGTCTGCCCATGCGTTCACATCAAGAGTTAGTGTGGCATAACTGTGGTACCAGTGTTCCTGGACGACATCAGGCTGACTAATTTGTCCAGAGACCATTGGAGATGCCGACGCCACCACCAGAAAGGCGAGGATCATTACTGCGAGCGAGCGGCGCACAGCGCCGCTGTAGGCGTTATACGCTACAATCGTTGTCCCTTTCCGTTAGAAAGCTCAGCGATATGGCAGGCTACAATCTTGGTCGCGATCAGCGCCGCACTAAACTGAGTTAGTGTTCCTTCTGTGGCCGGGACGATTTCGTTGAGGTCCGCTCCGACAACCCAGCATTTCTCAGAAGAGAAAAGCCTCTCAATAATCTCAACTGCCCCCCAGTGACTCAATCCTCCGGGAACTGGTGTACCAGTAGACGGTACCAAGGAACCGTCGAGGCCGTCCACGTCGAAGGTTAGCCAAACAGGACCTTCGATTTCTGACAGGCTCGCAATCATTTCTTCCCACCTGGTGGTTCCCCCTGAAGCCGAAAGAAGGTCTCTTGCGAACCATGTCTGTATCCTATCGTCCTGGTCAATTACGGATTTCTCCTCAGCACTGTAAGCCCTGACCCCTATTTGGATCACCCCCCCGACTCCTGACTCCAGGGATCTTCTGATTACGGTCCCGTGAGAAAATCTCTCTCCGTTTAGCTCGTCCCTCAGGTCTGCATGAGCGTCTACCTGTACGATTGTGAGATCTGAAATTTCTGGAACCATCTCATGGCCCTCCAATGCCTCGACTATTGGCAGAAGTATCCCGTGCTCCCCTCCTAGAACCAGCGGAAACTGACCATCAGCCATCCAACTCTTTACGTATTCCCTAATCGAGTCCAGTTGCTCTCTAAGTGTGGGTGCCTCTGATGACCATGGTTCCGCGGTAAGAATTTCGTAACCGCAAGGGAGCTCCTGGGGAAGTAAGGGGTCATGAAGCTCAACTTGTGCACTAGCTTCAAGACATGCCCTGGGCCCTAGCTCGGTGCCTTCCCCATAGCTTACTGAAACCTCTAGTGGGACCTGTAAAACGACAACATCCCAGGGCCCATATTCTGACTCATCCAGTCCCAGAAAGGTCGGGGAAACGGACTCTTCCACGCCCAATCGAAGAGCAAGTCAAGATTAACCGCTTCGGGTGTTCGCAGGTTGATTTCAGAGCAATTAGCAAGATGTTTGATATAATCTTGGCATCTAACGATATCCGGTGGGAACATGGGGCTGACGTTGGCACAACTTACCCAGGCCATAAAGAGCAAGGTGGATACATCCATGGAGACAACAGTCGCCGAATCAATTGCAGAGCATGCTTTGGGTTTCTTTGGGTTCTCTAACAGAATTATCGATAACGCATTGGAGCCAACTGATAGGAACCTGTTTTATCAGTTGCAGGATTATGACCTTCTGACGACTGAGTCCGAAGAGACAACACTCTGGGATGGTAGAGAATGGAGGATCCACTACTGGAAGTTCAAGCCCAATGCCGAGAATTTTGCAAACTTAGCAATGCAAGCCCAAAAGGACAAGGAAAACGACGATCCGTATGCAGATATCTACGACGGTATGCCCGCTGACCTATGGAGAGAGAGGTCGGGAGTCGATGACGATTACGAGGAACCCCTCTTCTAGCACCACCACTCATCATGTTGGGCATTGGTTGAAATGCCCTAATGCACGGAGGCAATCATGGCTAGGGGATTCTCTGTAATTGCAGTACTGTCCTTGCTGGCCTTATGCTTGCCATCCTCTCTAGCTTGGGCTCAGGAAGAACAATCCGTAAATTGCGAGGTCCTGGTTGATTGGGGCCAAGAATGGGATTGGGACGAATCGGGAGAGGTCACTTCTTCTATCCTTCACAGATACCGGGTAGTATTCGATCCACCTTTCTCGAACGGGTCTTCTCCTACTTCAGTAAACTCTTCAGTCCAACATATCAGGGAAGGCACGGAATTAGCAGGAGTGAACGCTTCGACTCTGGTTGCCGGCGGAGAGGTGGATCTGATTCTGCCCGAGCAACCCCAATTCGGCGACTACATTTGGATTTCAGTCCATTCAGACGAAGCAGTATGCAGCAGGTCTCTGAACATAACTAACTGGAACCAGCCCATTTCCGATCACGAAGTCACTAGGGAAACTGTCTGGTCGATATCAGGAATCGAAGAAGAAGGCCAGGGAATTTCTTTTGAGGGTCGAGGATGGCAGAAGAGGACTGGCAGTATTCTCGAGTCTAACGAGTTGGGAAACGGCACCCTATCATTGGATATGACAAATGGCTCCATGGGGGCTGTGATAGCACTCGAGCTGGACAGAATCTGGCTAAATGAGACGTATCACGGAAACGAACTGATCGGCCAAGACTTCGAGATGTCCGGATTTGGAAACCTTTCAGTAAATACCGGAGATGACAACGAGGGAGCCGAAATAGATGCTATAATCAATGATGCTTACGTTCTGAGATCATACAACGAGGGCAAAGTAACTGAGAGGATGAGGTTCGAGGGAGATGGTTGGATCTCGTTGAATGGTGGTGACAACGAGAGCTCAGGCGGAGCATTCGGTGAAGTTTTCCTGCTGTACTTCGAGATTTGGGATGAAGACGGATTCAGGAGGCTGCAGGATCTCCAAGTCGAGGCCAACGCCTCAGTCAGGCTTTCTGCCGGTGCAGGAGACTTCTCTTTCGGCTTGGATGAGTTAATTATCCGTGAAAAGTGGGAGGAGGGGGTCAGGACGGACCAGTACACGCGAATTTTCGGGAGTGGCCAGTTCGACTTTATCGCCTCTGAAGAGAATCCCTTCATAGAGGTAAATGGCACTATCCCTGTACTCCACTTCCAGTCCGAGGGTGGAGAGACTGTTGCTGACACAATCTTCGTCGACGGGACATACGATGGGGACGCCGAGGGAACCTTCGGACTAGTTAGAGAGATTATCGAGTCAGGGGTCTTCGAGAACTCCTCTGGAGCACCGTTCGAGGCGGACAAAATCAGGAATGAGTTCTGGCTGAACGTTTCAGCAACCCCATTTGGCCCTATAGATCAGGAGTGGGGGGCCGAACACAATCTAACCTACGAGTACGTGGTCCCCCAGGAGGACTGGCTAAACAGGACCATACGATACACCTACGTGGACGATAACGGAACCGAGGAGGACGAATATCCGGAGAACTCCCCCGTGATTTTCAACCCTGAGCCACCAGAGGCTAACCCAATTTTTTCCGACCACATTTCCAGGGAAACCGGCGTCTGCCCACAGATTGTTTCGGTGGGGGACAAATTCTCGCTTATCGGCAACAGAGCAATGGTACTCGATGTCTCAGTTACTGATATTAGTTCAGGCTTGGTAGATGGGCACATTGTATCTTTAGCTGAGTGGAATGGTGCTTTCGGGGGCATGAGCTCAGCAAATGGGAGCGTCATCAACGAGGGCCCGCTGGCAGGCCTTCTGAATGAAGTTAGCAGGCTTGTAAGTGTTGGAATTGGTGATGGAGACGAAACAACCTCCTTCATTGAGAGCCAACGGATTGACAGAATTATGTCTCCTTCTATAGTAACATTCGACGAGAATACTGCTCCCTCTCTCTCATCTGAGGACGGATCCTCGATCAGATTCCGAGAGGGGATTCTAACCACAGAGGGCGGAGTCGCGCACCTTGAGGTCGTGGTGGATGACGTCGACACGGACACATCAGCAGTAAGCGTAGACCTTTCAGCTATGGGTCTCGGAACTGTGAACCTTTCCGACTCCGGACTCCTTGGGGATCTTGTGATCCACGACGACGTATGGACTGCCAGGATCGTACATGACGGCCTACAGCACGGTACCATTCCCATCTCGGTTACCATGGTAGACTACTGGGTGACAGTTGAACAGAGCTCTAACATCGAAGTTACGAACTCCCCACCGAGGATGATACAACTCGAATTCTCACCGGAAAGCAGTTTCAGAGGAGAGCAGATTCAAGTTACCGTTGGAGCCTTCGACGGTCACGGGGTCAAATCCGTTGCAGTCAACCTTCTCAGTCTTGGAGGCGAACAGGTCCCGTTGGAGCTAGTCGGCGAGTATGACTGGGAATGGCAGCACGAAGGAGAGGAAAGAACCGACAAAATCGGGTCATGGACCGGAATCTTCGAGATTCCCACCAGCATTTCGCCAGGCAGGCAAAACATCCCAATTCTGCTGGAGGATTCGGATGGTGCAACCGTTTCATCGTCATCAACCGGTGGAATTGTCTCGAGCGATCCCCCGAGAAATGCAAATAAGGTACTCATAGTAAACCAGCCTCCCTCGATAGCCAACCTTACACTTCTCAAGGATGGTTCAGAAGTTTCCTCCGTGTCCTCTCCTGTTTCCGGAGATCCGGTAAACTACTCGATGGAGGTCTCAATAGAGGACTTCGATGGAATATCTTCCGCTCAAGCAAAAATAGGTAGGCTAGCCCCGATAGGGAAGTCCGAGGCGTGGCTCCTCTTGGTCGACGACGGAACGGGCCCAGACCGAGAAGCCGGGGACGGTGTCTTTTCACTCTCGTTCTCGGCTAGATCCTCACTTAGTGAAGGCGAAATGTCAGTCATGATACGTGCTACGGACGTTTTCCTATCCACTACTGCTCCAGAGGACCAGTGGCACAACATCACCATCGTCAAGTCAGGCTCGGGCTCATCTGGGACGACCTGGGTCGAAGACAACTCGATGTATCTAATTCTAGCGTCTCTTGGGGCCCTTCTAGTGGTCGGAGTGGGTGCATTTGTCCACATAGTAAGGAATTCTGAAATTGAGTAGTCTGGTGCGAGTGCCGGGATTTGAACCCGGGTTCCCACGTTGGCAACGTGGGGTGATAACCGCTACACTACACTCGCTCAGTCTCTTGCAAGCCAGATTGGCTTTTCTAAGCGTCGGTTTTGCCCATTGATAGCATATTGAGCCTATCACGAATTTCTTCGCGTGTCTGCCTGAATGTCTCAATATCCTTTCCTTGAGGGTCCTCCAAGCCCCAGTCCTCGCCTATTGGAAGCTCCGGACAGCTAACCCCGCACCCCATGCTGATTATCTTGTCAAAACCACTCAAGCCAATAGAGTCTACCGATTTAGGGATTAGCCCCGAGATATCAACCCCGATTTCATTCAGAACCTCAATCGCATTCTCCGAGACTCCTGTATTTTCTGGTGGGTGCGTACCAGCCGAAACCGACTCATGCCCCAGATCCCTTGCTATTGCCTCTGCCATCTGACTCCTGCAAGTGTTCCCTACACAGACGAATAGAAGGCGCATGAAAGATGCTGCGATTAGGCACTAATTAATCACACCACCATAGGAGAAGTAGCGTGAAAAGCGGTTAGAACAGAATTCAATAACCCATCCCATGACGCGATATCATGGTTGATTCCCCAGTCTCCCACCACCCCTCCGGTTCGGGAGAACAAGCACCAGAGGGGGAGGCTTCCAATGAGCAGAGGGCTCAGATGGAGCAGGCATATCAACAAATGCAGAGAAAGATGAGGATTGGCCAGATGGATGAGCAGATCAAGCACAAAGTCATGGTTCTATCTGGAAAGGGGGGGGTGGGCAAGTCAACCGTAGCCACCGGACTAGCGCTGTCATTGGCCAGACAGGGCAAGAAGGTGGGACTAATGGACATTGACATCACTGGTCCCAACGTACCAAAGATGCTAGGTCTGGAGGATGCGGATCTGAACGTCGAAGACGGACAGATCCACCCTGCAAACGGCCCAAGTGGGCTGAAGGTAATCTCCATGGCATTTCTCATTGAGGACCCAGACAAGCCAGTTATATGGAGGGGCCCAATCAAACTAGGGGCAATCCAGCAATTCATCGGAGACGTTGCTTGGGGCGAGTTAGACGCACTAATCATTGACTTCCCACCGGGGACAAGTGACGAGCCCCTAACAGTAAGTCAGAACCTTCCCGGGATAGATGGAGTAGTCATTGTAACCACCCCTCAGGAGGTAGCACTACTGGATAGCCGTAAGTCGATCAACTTCGCAAAGACGATTTCAGTCCCAGTCCTCGGGGTGGTTGAGAACATGAGTGGATACACAATAAGGGGCAAGTCTGAGCCAAACTCCCGTGTTTCGATATTTGGTCCAGGTGGAACACCTCAAGAGTGCAATTCAGATGACGATGGCAATTGGCAAGTCACCCTCGACGTCTTCAAGTCAGGAGGTGGAAAGGAAGCCTCTACCGAGATGGGAGTGCCATTCCTCGGGGCCCTCCCCTTCGATCCGGGAATCGTCAGAGGGGGTGACGATGGGGTGCACAGGATTATCGCAGAACCCGAGGGAGAAACCGCTAAGGCATTCCATTCTATTGTCGAAAGAATCTCAGATCAGCTCGAAAAGGGTTCCGAACGGTCCCTAAGAATCATCTAGAGGCCCCACTTTAGCGTCGACTTGATGACATAGACTCATCCCGGCAAGGGCGTAATGGTAGCTGATACAGGGATATACATCACCTGGGTGACCGGAGCTATACTGATCAGCATCGCCATGATTCCGATATTCAAGCCCCCCTACGCCCGAATCAGCGCTGACGGGTTCATCGACATGTTCAGGCGTTACTGGGCACATATGATAGTGGTCTTCTCAGTATACCTATGGAAGGACATACTCGACGGACTCGACCGTGTCCTCATGGCAAATACCCAACTTGACATGACATTCCTAGTATACTCAGTCGAGGGTAACACGGTTCTTTGGGTGCAGGAAGGATTGAGAAGTGACTTCCTGGACGTTGCAATGACCCACTTCTATGTCATGGGATTCATGACTGCGACTTTTGCGTCATTCGTCTATCCCATCTATTTCGATGACCGACACATGGCAGACAGGGTCTCACTTTCCATGTTCTGGGTTTACGTTCTCGCGATCCCTTTCTACTTGTTCCTGAACGTAAAAGTTACTGGAAACTACGTTGAAGGTATGGAAACTATAGCATACGACCTAACTCCAGAGATTCACAACTGGTTCAACCGGATTGATCCCTTCACAAATGGGATGCCTAGCCTGCACATCGGCCTTCCATTCGCAATCTGGCTATCCATGCACAGGTGGGATGAGGATGGGAGGTGGGCTAGGTACAGAATTTTTCTAATAGGATTCATACTTCTAACTTCGATTTCCATCGTATACTTGGGAATTCACTGGTTCGTGGACATAATCGGAGGGATGGTGGTTGCAATTTTGGCAGTTAACATAACATCGAAGACCCATGAGCCAGTTTGGAGGTTAGCTGACGAGAGGCTTTTCACACGACGCCTAGCGAGAACCTTGGATGACCCCTGGGGTTCGATGAAGAGCTCACTCGGTTCTATATCGAAATTGGTAGACCCATTCAGGGAGCCAGGAAAGAACCAGACAGGGGCCCTGATCATAGGACTCCTTGTGCTCACCGGCTCAGTTCTTCTGTGGGATGTAACCCATCAGCGAATCTCAATCGAAGAAGCCGAGTCTCCAACATCTGCATCCGGGTCCGGGGAGTGGCTTGTATGGGTCGAGGATTCGGAGGGTGTGGTGTCCATAACCGCAGGAAACGTATCATCAGGGACTAACAGGAGCATTGGGGGACAGCAATGGGCACATCCGCCGGAGGTGGTCACATCCGGTGATTCATTCGTGGTTTTCAATGACTACAGGGTTGACTACTTCGAGCATGATGGGGGTTCTGCAATACTTCTTCCGGCCCTAAGAGAGGACTCTGCAGATCCAATTGTGGACATTGCAATCGCCACGGACTCAACCGGACAAAACCATCTTGCTATGTTATTGGGCAATCAACTCAAGCTAATTGACACACAAGATGGCTCTGCTAAGACGTTACTATTGGAGGCCAATTCTTCTGTCGTTGCCTCTTCAGGCCCACTAATTGCTATTTCAGAACCTTCCGAATTAGGACCTCTCGTTAACATCACTTCCATTGAGTCCGATCTAACCATAACCATCCCACTTGATCCAAGCTCCTCAGAAAGAACCGACCAGTCCATAGCAAACTCCGGGGTGACCCTCGATTTCCATAACTCATCAGTTGTTGAATTGGTTATGGACACAAACTGGCTAGTTGCAACGGTGGACGTAGGCCCTTTCAATAGGACAATTCTGGTTGATACACTTTCGATAAATCAGACTCACATTTCAAATCCGCGTTGGGACTCTTCATCCCCCAGCGTTGGTTACGGTAAGGTCGCATTCCTCCAGGTCACCAGAGACGACCTATCAGCATCCGGTGAAGGAGAGGATAGGAACAATGATGTTTACGTCCATGACTTAGAAAGTGGAGGAACCCTACAACTCACATTCGACGAGGAAGTAGACCAATCACAGCCCCAGATTCTCTTTGAGAGCCTTGCTTGGATTCAGAATAATGGCAAAGAAGGCAATGAAGTTGTCCTGCACTTATTCACAGACACAATTGAGCCTAGAAACTCACTATTACTTCAGGCCTCTATCTTGGCACTCTTGCCATTGATTTTTCTGTGGGCTCTCCAGACCTATGGTCCCGAATCCCGAGTCACTCTGCAAGTCTGAACATCTCGTCTAGGCTCTTGGATGCCCTTCTTATTGTCTCCTCGTCCAGATCCACAACTTGCTCCGGATAAGGGTCACATAGTGCTTGCAGGATGTCCTCTAGCTGAGTCCTCTTCATGTGCCTGCACATTACGCAGGAACCGATCAGGTTCAGGTGATCTTTCGTCTCTGCGAGAACCCTGTCAGCTGTACCACACTCGGTGATTAGCATCAGGTCCCTCTTTCCTTCGCTAGCCAGTCGTATCGCCTCTTCCTTGAGCAGCTCGCTGCTTCCTACGAAGTCGCTCTCATTTAGGACATCAGCATCGCATTCAGGGTGACTGAGAACTTGTAGGTCTATTCCATGTTCAGACATGTTTCCTTTCCAAGTCCTGATTTTCTCACCTGTGAACTCTGCATGAACCTCGCACTCCCCGTCGAAGATAATCACCTCCTTCTTCCCTCTAAGTGAATTTTGCAAGTGCTTCCCCATGAATCGATCCGGGACGAAGATTAGCCTGTCGCCAGGGAGCCTCTCGCAGATTCGCAGATAGTTGCTACTCGTCACGCAGACATCACACTCAGCTTTCACAGCCGCACTGGTGTTGATGTAGCAGACAACAGGGACGCCTGGAAAACTCTCCTTTAGCCCAATAATGTCCTGAGCGCTGATTCCATCACTCAGTGAGCATCCTGCATCTGGGGATGGATGCAGCACCTTCTTGTGGGGGCTGACTATCTTGGCAGTCTCAGCCATAAATCGAACGCTGGAA
>MDTE01115637.1_pt1 | contig 13581 bp, 13 predicted proteins | sample 811231 | NCBI WGS metagenome assembly MDTE01 (sample SAMN05326651, study PRJNA326480) | marine metagenome | isolation source: seawater | place: Indian Ocean: Red Sea | collected 2010
AAATTGGAATGGTAGGTGTAAATGTTCCAATACCTGTTCCAATGGCTTTTCATAGTTTTGGTGGATGGAAAAGTTCACTTTTTGGAGACTATGCAATGCATGGTACTGAAGGGATTAATTTTTATACTAAACTTAAAACAGTAACATCTAGATGGCCTGAAAGCATCAAAGAAGGCCCAGAATTTATTATGCCAACAAATTAATTTTAATTTCAATATGATGATAAAAGTAGATGTTGATAAAAAAAATATTTTTAATGAGTTTAAAAAAACTAAATACTTACTTTTAAACTTTAACCATATTTATAATAGTTTATGAATTTTTTATAAAAATGGAAAAATTGTGAATATTGAAAAAGCAAAAGAAATAGTTATTTCTGCTGTTAAAGACGCACTAGAAGTTAAAATTGAGGTAACTGAAAATATGAAGCTCATTGGAGGTGAATCTTCTTTAGACTCAATGAAGCTTGTTCAAGTATGTCTTGCTTTAGAAGATATTGCAGATGCACAAGGGTTTGAGTTTGATTGGACTTCCGAAGTCGCTATGTCGAAATCACGAAGTATGTTTAGAAACATAAAAGCTCTTGCTGAAGAATTCGCAAGTCAATCGAGGAAATAAGTGATAATTGTTACTGGAGCTAGCAGGGGGTTAGGAAAAGCTATATGCGAAAGATTGGCTGAAAAAGGTGAGGATGTTGTTAAACTTGTAAGATCAATAGAAGAAGTAGATAAATCTGCAATAGTATGTGATGTAACTAATTATTCTTCGGTTAAAATTGCTGCACGCGAAATTAAAAAAATAAAAAAACCTCTCAAAGCATTTATAAATGCAGCTGGTGTTGCTTCAATGAATATGGCTGTAACTGCTGATAAGTCAACCGTTCAAAAATTAATCCAAACTAACCTCGTTGGAACAATTTACTGTTGCCAACTTTTTGCACCGCTAATGTTAAGACAGAATTATGGATCTTTTATTAATTTTTCTACAATTGCTGTAGCCCTTGCATTAAAGGGGGAGTCTATATATGCTGCTTCTAAAGCAGGGGTTGAGGCATTTTCAAGAAGTTTTGCCAGAGAAATGGCAGATTTTAATGTCAGAGTTAATTGTATTGCGCCTGGTCCAATTAAAACAGATTTATTGAGGGGCATAACTGAGTCTCAGATTAAGAAAATTACTTCACAGCAGATTATGACAAAGCAGTTCAAAAAGTCTGATGTATGTGATCTTGTTGAACTATTAATTGATAATAAGGCCTCATCATTAAGTGGACAAGTGCTAAACATTGGCGGTGTATAATTGAAGATATTAAACAAACTTCAAGAACGCTGGCATGGAATAGATTATCCTTTTCTTATTCATTCAACGGGTCAATTATATTTTAGTGATATTGAAAAAAAAAATTTTTTAGATTTATCACAAATTAATAGTGGTGATGTTGTAGCTTTAATTGGAGATTTTGACCCGCAATCAATTTTTACATTTATTATGCTAATTGATAAAAATGTAATAATTGTTCCACTGACAATAGACACAAAATCTCAACACGAATATTTTTTTAAGACTGCATGTGTAGATGTGATAGTAGAGGGTGCTACAGTAAAACGTATTAATAATTCTAAAACACATAAATATATTGAAAATCTTCGCCTTTTAAAGCGGCCAGGTTTGGTACTTTTTTCAACAGGAACTACTGGAAGACCAAAGGCAATTTTACATGATTTAACTTTTTTTATGAAAAGATTTGAAACACCTCGACCTTCATTAAAAACAATAAACTTTTTATTATTTGACCATATAGGAGGTTTAAACACTTTATTGCACACCCTTTTTAATAAGGGAACAGTAGTAGCTCCAAAATCTCGGAATGTTGAAGATATTCTTGCGACTTGCGATGAGTTTCAAATTGAAGTACTGCCAACTACACCGACTTTTTTACGCTTGATGTTGATAAGTGGATTGATACCAGAGAGAGTTCCAAATAGTTTAAAAATAATAACGTATGGCACTGAACGAATGGATCAGACAACACTTGATCAATTATGTAAATTACTTCCTAACATAGATTTTAGACAAACATATGGAATGTCTGAGCTTGGTATTGTTCGTGTAAAAAGTGAAATGCGAAACAGTTTGTTCATGAAGATTGGGGGTGAAGGAGTAGAAACTAAAGTTATAAATAGCATTCTTCAAATACGGTCAAAAACAAGGATGCTGGGATACCTTAATGAGGATAGTCCTTTTGATAAAGATGGTTGGTTTAATACAAAGGATATTGTTGAACAAAAGAATGGTTATTTCAAAATTACTGGTCGTTCGGGTGAAGTTATTAATGTAGGTGGATTAAAGTTTATGGCCTCTGAGGTTGAAAGAATAGCTTTACAGTTTGAAGGTGTTGAGTTAGCAAAAGCAGATGGTAAACCCAATCCAATCACTGGACAGCATGTTGAATTAACTGTACAATCTTCAGTTAAATCTAACCTTGATAAAAAAAAATTAGAGAAATATTTAACTTTGCACCTTCCTAATCATATGTTGCCACAGCGTCTTAAAATATCCTCCATCAATGTGGGGCACAGATTTAAGAAGATATAAAATGAACAAACTATCTTCTGAAGAAAGAATTAAAATTAGTAAGTTTGCTAGCAATCTTTTTGGAATAAAGTCTTACCAAGCTTCTAAATTATTTTTTGATTGGGTAGTAAATTATAATTATTTAAAAATTTTAACTATCAAGAATGAAAGTCTTGATATTATCTCAATGATTCATAAAATCTCACTTAACTTTGATAAAAACAAAATTAATAGTTTTTTTAATTTTGTTTCTGATCAAAATTATCGAGGAGCAGGACTAAATAATTTAGTCAAAATAAAAAAAGAAAACTGTTTTTTTATACCTGCTGTATCTGATCAACTTTTATCTTCAACATATGAAAAATTTGGTGCATCAAAATTAATATTTCAATGGTACAAGAGATATTTGATTCCTTTCCCAAGTTTAATTGCTTTCAAATATTACTTTGGAAAAAAAAATAAAATTATTATGCAAATACGTGGGAATATAATGATAACAAATGATATACACTCTGGAAATAAACTAAATAAAATAGCTAAAAAAATAGGATTAAATGATTTTCACTATTTAAAGTGGAGACTTCAGTCAGTAAATAATAAAAGGGTATTTCTTATCGAAGATAACGTTAGGAATGGATTTGTGATAGCTATTTTTGGCCGAAGAAAAAAAATTCCGTTATTAAGAATTATCAGTGCAAATGGCTCAAGTTCAGTAGTTAAAAATCTTATTGATGAAGCTTGTAGATTTAGCAGAAAGTTAGGTGCTTTACTTTGTTTGGTTACAATACACAATAGTCAATCTAACGAACTTTCAAAAGATCGCAGATACAAGCCCAGAGAAGGTATTAACACTTTTTTAAAAGGTCAAGTTGATCTATCAGAAAACATGATAATGTTATATGGAGACTTAGGCTTAGAAGAGCAGCTAGGAATTTAAATGGGTAAATTAATCATATCGTACGATTGTGAGGGCATATGGGGTAGGATGGATAAGATCGACTCTCTTGATAAAAAAATATTTAATCGAAATGCTTTAATGAGATTATATCAAGAATTATTAGTCATTCATGAAAAATATAATTTAAAGGCAACATTTGCTTTTGTTGGAGGTTTTATAAGTAGTAAAGAAGAATTTTTAGAAGCTTTTAACAAATATCCAGGTGCAGAAGCAGTAAATAGGTGGTGCAAACCATTAATCAATTCAGACAACCAATTTACAGAAAAAGATTTTTTTATTCCTGAGGTTCTCGATATGGTTAAAAAATCATTTATTAATCATGAGATTGCATTTCATGGTTTCTCACATGTAATAATGGATAAAGAAATAGATAAATCAAGCATTGATTTTGAAGTGTTTGGTTTAAATCAAATAAAAAAAACCAAAAAAATAAATATCAAAACAATCAGTTTTCCTCGCAATATAGTTAATAAAAAATTTCTTGAGAATGCAAAGATTTTTAAAGGCTATAGAGCTCCTCCATATTCTCCGTTTAAAAACAATATAATTAAACGTTTTTATTCACTTCTGAAAGAGCTAGTACCAATTTGTTTTTCTGAAAAAATGCATAAAAGTAAAGAAATAACAATTATCCCCGGTGGTTTTTTTATTAATTGGAGATTTGGATTAAGAAAATATATTCCAGTTTGGCTAACAATATTGCGATTTCGTTCAGCACTTAAACATGCTTGCAAAACAAATGGAATTGTACATATTTTTGCTCATCCTCATAATTTAGCTACAGGTCATAATCAAAAAGAGCTTTTGGAAAGAATGTTTATTGAGGTTAATGATTTTAAAAAAAACCAATCTTTAATCGTATGTACTCAAGAAGAAATATTATCTAATTTAAAATAAAATTAATAATATAGTCATTAAATAAAAATGAATATAGTTAATAATTTTATAAATGGTTTAATAAGTAGCTCATCTAAAACTTTTTTAGATATTGTAGATCCTTCAAAAGGTGAAAAAATTGGAGAAGTAGTTCTATCTTCACGTGATGCTTTGAATAGTAATTAGCTTATTATAATTGATGCAAACTTTGATGCTGAGTTATTTTAAAATCATTTTGTTTATTTTCAAAAAATTATTTGTTTTGAAATTTTATTTCAATAGGATAAAATATTAGGAATGGGAAGAGAATTTGATAAAACTCTTGTTGTTGTCCCAGCAAGGGGGGGAAGCAAAAGAATTCCAAACAAAAATACAAAAATTATAAATGGTCAACCAATGATGTATTGGCCATTGATGGAACTAAGTAATTTTTTTAGTTCAAAAAATGTATTAGTATCTACAGATTCAGATGAAATAAAAAAATTAGCTGAGTCTAAAGGGTTAATTGTTCCTTTCAGAAGACCTGCAAAACTATCCGATGATCATACTAGTATTTCTGAGGTGGTAACTCATTCTTTAAAGTGGTTTGAGGAACATAATTATACCGTTGATTATGTCCTGACAATTTATCCCACAGCTGTATTATTATCTAATGAAGATATTTTTGACGCAATGAATTTGTTAAAACTAGATGTTAACGCAGACTCGATATTGTCTGCAGCAACTTACCCACATCCTATACAAAGAGCTATATTTAAAAACGACAAAGGATACGCAGAACTTTTTGAACCCAGCAATCATCCGAAAAGATCTCAAGATCTTGTTGAGGCTATGCACCATGCAGGTCATTTTAATCTTAGTAAATCTAAGTCTGTAAGAAATGGAGACAGATTAATAAATTCAAACGTTTTAACTAAAATAATTAAGCGCTCAAAAGTAATAGATATTGACACATTAGAGGATTTTGAATTAGCTGATGAAAAATTGCGCTTATATAAAAAAAAATATCTTAAGAATTGGAGATTTAATCTTTAAAAAATATTATATATTTTTAAACAATAGAAATGTTATAATATTATATGGTCATATGCAAAATATTTTAGTTACTGGAAGCGCAGGTTTCATAGGTTTTCATCTATCCAACTTGTTGTTGAGCGAAGGTTATAATGTTTGTGGTTATGATGGAATGACCGATTATTATGATGTTAACTTAAAACAATCGAGAGATAATATTTTGCTTAAAAATCCAAATTTTTCCAAAACTACTGCAATGCTTGAAAACAAAGAAAAACTAAATGAAATTGCATCTCAATATAAACCAGACATTATTATTCATTTAGCAGCTCAGGCCGGGGTTAGATATAGTTTAATTAATCCTGATTCATATATCAGTTCAAATATTTTAGGCACTTTTAATATCATGGAGATAGCGCGTAAACTGAAAGTAAAACATCTTTTAATGGCATCTACATCTTCAGTGTATGGGGCTAATTCAAATTTGCCATTTTCTGAAACTGATCAAACAGAAACACAGCTTACAATTTATGCTGCTACAAAAAAAGCTAATGAAAATATGGCGCATTCGTATTCAAATTTATGGAAAATACCAACCACGATGTTACGTTTTTTTACTGTTTATGGACCATGGGGAAGGCCTGATATGGCTCTTTTTAAATTTGTTGAGGCAATTTTAAATAATAAACCAATAAATATCTATAATAATGGAGAGATGAAACGTGATTTTACATATATTGAAGATATTGTAAAAGGAATAAGATTATTAATAGATCAAATTCCTAATAATTTAGCTAATATAACAAAATTAGAATGTGATAGTCTTTCGCCTGTTGCTCCATACAGAGTGGTAAATATTGGAAATTCAAAAACAATTAAATTGTTAGATTTTATTAAAGCTATTGAAGATACTTTAGGTAAAAAAGCAATTCGTAATTATCTAGGTATGCAAAAAGGCGATGTAAAATCAACTTTGTCAGATATAACTCTTTTACAAAAATTAACTAATTATAGTCCTCAGGTAAATTATAAAGAAGGCATTGCTAAATTTATTGAATGGTACAAAGATTATTATGTTTAATATCGTTTTAAGATTTTTCTCTTTATTAACAAAAAAACAGAAAAGAAATTTTTTTTTACTTCAATTTTTGGCGTTATTAATGGCAATTATTGAGATTCTTGGACTGGCGTCCGTGTTTCCTTTCATAACCTTAGTTGGAGATATGGATCAATTACAACAAGATACAATTTTTGGTAAAATTTATAAGGCTAGTGGCATTAAATCAGAGTTACAATTTTTATTTTTTTTAGGCCTGTCTGTATTATCAATCTTGGTTGTATCGTCAATTATTTCTATGCTTACTGTTTGGAAATTATCGTTGTTTTCAACCAGAACAGGTGCAGAAATTGCAGATAGGCTTTACTCTTATTATTTAAAAAAATCTTTATTATTTCACACAAGTGGAAATACGGCTGAACTGATAAAAAAAATTGCATTGGAAGCACCTAGAGCAACAACAGGTATTTTATTGCCATTAATGAAATTGATCTCAAGATTGGTAATTGTAATAATTTTGAGTCTAACTATTTTTATAATAGATCCAAAAGTTGCTTTTATTGGATTTTTTGTTTTTGCAACTGCATATTATATTCTTTTCAGATTAGTTAGAATGCGTTTACAACGTAATGGAAAAAATATTTCGAAAGTTAATGGTAAAAGATATCGTTTAATGAATGAGGCTTTTGGAGGAATAAAAGATATTTTACTAATGAACAGAAGCAGTAATTTTATATCACTTTTTAGTGAAAAGGGCAGTACACTAGCTTATAGTCAAGGAGCAAATTCAGCTTTAAAACAAATACCACGTTACTTTATGGAGCTAATTGCTTTTAGCTCCATGATTTTGTTAATTCTTTATTTAATAGTCAATCATCAAGGCAATTTATCAATTATTATACCAATCTTAACAATTTATGCATTAGCAAGTCTTAAACTCCTCCCGGCTTTTCAGCAAATTTACTCGAGTATTGCTACTATTAAGGGTAATGTTGCAGCTTTTAAGTCAATAGAAAAAGATCTACTAGCTTCAAGGACTTATAAGCATCAATCAGTCAAACAAAATCAAAATCAAAATCAAAAATTTTTAGATATTGAAACAAAAATAGATCTTAAGAATGTTACCTTCAATTATCCAAATAAAAAACCTACACTAAAAAACATAAATATATCAATACCAGCTAAAAATGTGATAGGAATTGTTGGTCCTACTGGATCAGGAAAATCTACAATTATTGATATTTTACTTGGCCTAATTGAGCCAAAAGAGGGACATTTGATTGTTAATGATTTGATCATAAAAGAAGAAAATCGAAGAGAATGGCAAAACAACATTGGCTACGTTGGTCAAAATATCTTTCTCTCCCAAAATTCTGTTGCTGAAAACATTGCTTTTGGCATTTCTAAAGATCTAATTGATTTTAAAAGAGTTCATCAAGCTCTCGAATTGGCTAAAATGAGTGAAGAAGTAAAAACTTTTGAAAAAAACATACACACATCAGTAGGTGAGCGGGGTTTGCAACTTTCGGGAGGGCAACGCCAACGGATTGGTATAGCAAGAGCCTTATATCACAATCCTGCAGTATTGATTTTTGATGAAGCAACTAGCTCACTTGATGGTAGTACTGAGAAAAAAATTATGAATACAATCTACAGTCTAAGAAATAATAAAACAATTATTTTAATATCTCACCGTATTAAAACTCTGAAAGAATGTGATTATATTTTTTTTATAAAAGATGGACAAATCACTGATAAAGGCGTTTACAATGAGTTATTTCAATCAAATACAAATTTTATCAATATGGTAGAACTAACATGAGGTAAGGAGAAAATATGATTAAAAACTCAACAATCTTGATAACAGGTGGAACAGGATCATTTGGCCAAAAATTTGTATCCCATACATTAAAAAAGCATTCACCAAAAAAAATAATAATATTTTCTCGTGATGAGATGAAGCAATGGGAAATGTCTCAAAAATACAAAGATGATAAACGTATTCGTTTTATGATTGGGGATGTTAGGGATAGAGAACGACTCTATAGAGCAATGAACGATATAGATTACGTTATCCATGCAGCAGCAACTAAAATTGTTTACACTGCTGAATATGATCCCTTTGAATGTATTAAGACAAATATATTTGGTGCAATGAACGTAGTTGATGCATGTATTGATAATAAAGTTAAGCGAATCATAGCGCTATCAACTGATAAAGCAAGCAGTCCAGCCAATTTGTATGGCGCAACTAAATTAACTTCTGATAGATTGTTTGTGGCTGCTAATTATTATAGTGGTAGTAAAAATACTGCTTTTGCAGTTGTTAGATATGGGAATGTAATGGGGTCTCGTGGATCTGTAATACCTTTTTTTCTATCGATGCAACAAAAAAATAGTCTTCCTATTACTGATTTTCGTATGACTAGATTTATGATATCATTAGATGATGCTGTACAATTTGTATGGCAAGCTCTTAAAGATATGAAGGGCGGTGAAATATATATCAAAAAGATTCCATCAATGAAAGTTACAGATATAGCTTTGTCTATTAATGAGAAAGCTAAATTAAAAGAAGTAGGTATCAGGCCTGGTGAAAAATTACATGAGCAAATGATTGGTGTTGAAGATTCTTTCCACACATATGAATACCAAAATTATTTTAAAATATTACCAACTAGAAATAATTGGAACACAGATCCAAAAAGAATTGGAAAGGGTAAAAAAGTTAAACCATTATTTACTTATACTTCAGATGACAATAAGGAGTGGATGTCTATATCTGAACTAAGAAATTGGATTAAAAAGAACAAAGATATAATAGGTATAATCTAAAAATGCTTTCTTATGGGAAACAAAGTATTAATCAAAATGATATTGATTCAGTAATTGAAGTACTTAAGTCTGATTTTTTAACGCAAGGACCTCAAGTTCCTATTTTTGAAAAAACAGTATCTAAATACTGCAACACAAAATTTGCAGTAGCTGTTAATAGCGCAACATCAGCATTGCATTTGGCCTGTATAGCTTTAGGCCTTAAAAAGAATGACATATTATGGACTTCTACTAATTCTTTTGTTGCCTCTGCAAATTGTGGTTTATATTGTGGAGCTTTAGTGGATTTTGTTGATATTGATCCATTAACATATAATCTATGTTGTAATGCTCTTGAAACAAAACTTAAAAAAGCAAAACAAGAAAACAAACTTCCAAAAATTCTTGTAGCCGTCCATTTTGCAGGTCAATCTTGTGATATGAAAAAAATCTATTCTCTTAGTCAAGAATATGGTTTTAAGATTATTGAAGATGCTTCTCATGCAATTGGTGGCAGGTATTTAAATGAACCAGTTGGCAATTGTAATTACTCCGATATTGCAGTCTTTAGTTTTCATCCTGTAAAAATTATTACCACAGGCGAAGGTGGTATGGCTCTTACAAATAATAAAGTCTTGTATGAAAAAATGTATCGTTTACGGACTCATGGAATTACAAACAAAGTAGAATATTTTGAAAGCAGACCTGATAATGAGATTTGGAATTATCAACAGATAGAACTTGGGTTTAATTATAGAATGACAGATATTCAAGCCGCACTCGGGATATCTCAAATGAAGAGTTTAGATAGCTTTGTATCCAATCGTCATACTTTAAAAGATCGTTACAATAAAATCTTGAAAGAACTTCCTTTGATATTACCTTACCAATCTAAGTCAAGCTACTCGTCTCTACATCTTTACCCTGTTCAAATAGAAAAAAATTATAAGAAAAAATCTCATTTACAGATATATAATGAATTGAAAAATAGAGGAATAGGCGTGAACATACATTATATTCCCATACATAAACATCCATATTATCAAAAAATGGGATTTACAAATAGAAATTTTCCAAATGCAGAAAATTATTATGATCGTACAATTACACTACCTTTGTTCTCTAGTATGAGTTTTGAGCAACAAGATACTGTTGTCGAAGCTCTAAAAGAAGTGCTTATATAAAGGTTGATTTTACTAGTTGTAATCAATAAAAATGTTATCTAATTTAAAAAAAGTACTTTTTATTAAATATTAAAATATGAAAGTTAAAATTCATGGAGCTGGTTCAATTGGTAATCATTTAGCGCAAGCATCTAGGAGAATGGGATGGTCTGTTGATATTTGTGATGTCGATAGTAAAGCCTTAGAAAGAACAAAAAATAATATTTATCCTTCAAGATATGGTGAGTGGGATAATTCTATCGGACTTTATCACTCTAAGGAAGTACCTACAGGAGGGTACGATTTTATTTTTATAGGGACTCCGCCTGATAGCCATATTGATTTAGCAAGATTAGCAGTTAAAGAAAAAGCTAAAGTTATTCTTATTGAAAAACCTTTATGCACTCCTGATTTAAAAGGAGCACAGGAATTATTAAATGAAGCAAATGCTGCAAATTGTATGGTATTTGTTGGATACGACCATGCAATAGGTGAGTCGGCGGTTCAAATGTCCAGTTTTTTAAAAAAAAATGTTCTAGGAAAAGTCCAAACTCTTGATGTAGAATTCCGCGAGCATTGGGGAGGTATATTTGCAGCTCACCCTTGGCTTGACGGTCCATCAGACACATATCTTGGATATTGGAAAAGAGGTGGTGGAGCTTGTGGAGAACATTCTCATGCAATTAACCTTTGGCAAACTTTTGCGAACATTTCTGGTATTGGTCGAATTGTCGAAGTAACCGCAAATTTGGAATACATAAATGAACCTAAAGTGGATTATGACAGCATTTGTCTTTTAAACTTTCGAACAGAGACAGGTGTTATAGGAAGAGTTGTTCAAGATGTTATTACTCGACCAACTAAAAAATGGGCACGTGCTCAATGTGATAACGGTTATATTGAATGGAATTGTGAAATTAAACCAGGTTTAGATACTGTAGTTGCATGTCCAAATGAGGGAGAAAAATCATTAACAGAAATTTCCAAAACTAGACCCGATGATTTCTTTCAAGAAATGAAACACATAAGTGATGTTTTTAATTCAGGCACAAATAGCAACTCTCCAATTTCACTAGAGAGAGGTCTTGATACAATGTTGGTAATAGCTGGCGCACATATGTCACAGAAAAATTCTTCTTCTGTTGTTATTGATTATAAAAAAGATTATTCCTTAAACGCTCTGTCTTTAAAAAAGTAATTTAATGAAAAGATATTTAGTTATATTGATAAATAAATTATTAATTGCTCTCAACCTGGGACGTGTAAAACAAAAAAAAAATAAATATTGGGGTGGCTTAACTAAGAATGAGATAAAAAAATTATTTATCTATGAAAAGTTTTTAGAAACAAAAGATATTCCTGGTGATATTGTAGAGTGTGGAGTTGCTGGCGGTTCGTCTATTATTTTTTTAAAATCTTTACAGAGAGAAAAAAAAGATAATAGAAAAATGTGGGGATTTGACTCATTTGAAGGTTTTCCAAAAGGATCTGATAAAGATAGTGAGGCATTTAGGGCTTCTGGCCGACCAGTTTATGTAAAAGATACCACTCTAGATCATGTTTTGAATAACTGTAAAAAATCAGGATTGTCAAATGATGAAATTGATAGTATCAAACTTATAAAAGGATGGATACCGAATTCATTAGATAGTTATGATAACAGTAGTATATCCTTATTAAATGTTGATGTTGACCTTTATCAATCAACAAAAGATTGTTTGACTAAGTTTTGGCCACTTATGTCACCTGGAGGAATAGTAATGTTAGATGAGTATAATTTTAGTGATGATGCGCTTAAATGGCCTGGAGCTAAAATAGCAGTAGATGAGTTTTGTGAAGAAAATTCAACTGAAGTAATTATCCATTACACCGGTAGAGCATATTTACAAAAGAAATAACAATGAAAAATTTTAATTTGGTTTTGGGTGTTCATGGAAAAATTTAATTTTAATAATTTATTTGTTTTAGATTTAGCAAATAACCATCAAGGTAGCGTAGAGCATGGTTTAAAAATCATCAAAGAATGTGGTAAAGTAGTTCGAAAACATAAAGTTAGAGCTGCTTTAAAATTTCAGTTTCGACAATACGAAACTTTTATTCATCCGGATCATTTTGAGAACAGTGACAATAAACATATCCCACGTTTTCTCTCAACTAAATTAAGTTTAGATGATTGGCAAATATTATTTAAAGCGGTCAAAGATGAAGGTATGCTGACAATGTGTACTCCATTTGATAATGAATCAGTCCCTGTAATTTCAAAAATGGGATTTGATATTATCAAAGTAGCAAGTTGTTCTGCAAAAGATTGGCCATTATTAGAAGATGTTTCTCAAGCTACAATACCTATTATTGCTTCAACAGGTGGGCTGACAATAGATGAAATAGATAATATTGTTAGTTTTTTTGATCATCGTGGAAATGAATTAGCGCTCATGCACTGTGTATCAATTTATCCAATACCAACGAAAGATTTTCAATTGAATTTTATAGATGTATTAAAGGAGAGATATAAAGGTCGAACTATTGGTTGGTCTACTCATGAAAATCAAGATGAAACAGCTCCAGTTCAAATAGCTATGGCTAAAGGAGCTTCAATGTTTGAAAGGCATGTTGGATGTAAAACCGATGAGATTAAATTAAATTTATACTCTTCAACACCCGAACAGTTGGATGTTTGGTTTGGAGCCTACAAACATGCCCAAGAATTATGTGGCTTAAGTTCAACTAATAATGAAAAACCAATTACTGATATTGAGAGAGAGTCTTTAGAAGGTCTTCAAAGAGGAATTTTTGCAAAAAAAGATATAGATAAGGGGGTTCAGCTTACTAGAAAAGATGTTTTTTTTGCAATGCCTTTTACTCCAGGACAAATTTCAGCAGAAAATTGGGTTGAAGGCGGTATAGTGACTGATAAAAAATTAAAAGTCAATGACCCTATATTTCCTGAAAATATAAAAATTACTAAAAAAATTAAAAATATTGTTCTTAAAAAATCAATACACCAATACAAAGCAATGCTAAATAAAGCATCAATAACACTAAATAGTGAATTTGGAATAGAGTTTTCACATCATTATGGAGTAGATAATTTTGCTGAAACGGGAGCATTGCTTATTGATTGTATT
>MDTE01134004.1_pt1 | contig 13581 bp, 12 predicted proteins | sample 811231 | NCBI WGS metagenome assembly MDTE01 (sample SAMN05326651, study PRJNA326480) | marine metagenome | isolation source: seawater | place: Indian Ocean: Red Sea | collected 2010
GTAGTAAGGCAAGGAGATGAAGTAACCGTAAGAGTTAGAGAGATTGATAGCAGAGGTAGAATTAATCTTACTTTGAGAGGAGTAGGACAAAATAGTGGAATGTCTTATCCAGAACCCACTCCAACCCCTGTTGCCCCCTTAAATTAACCTAGTTAATTTATAGGGTAAATATCATATTTTTCAATAATTTCTTTTATCTGTTGGCATATATAGCCATGATTTTGTTTATTATTGGACGCGATGATAATCCCTTTTTGTTCATAGTGAGGGTTAGTGATATAAGTTAACTCTTCATTATCTAGATTTGTTATTGCACCCCCTGCTGCTCTTAAAATTGCTTCAGGAGCTGCAAAATCCCAATCTTTTGGTGCGCTTTGCCCCGGCAAGCTTATAGATATATATATATCACTCTCTCCTCTTAGTATTGATGCAATTTTGCAGCCAACACTTCCCATGATTGCCCTTTTTTTGAAGGGTATTTTGTTAATTAAGTTTTCTAAAGTATCATTTCTATGATTTTTGCTTGTAACGACTGTCATCTGACTCAAAAGCCTATTTTTGGAAAGGTTAGGCTTTAGAAAAGTTCCATCTCTTCTTTCCCCCCAAATCTCCTTACCGTTAGCAATCCATAATTCATTTCTTCCCGGAATTAAAACAACTCCTAAAAAAGATTTTTGTTTAAAACATAAACCAAGATGCATTGCATAATTTAATGTGCCTTGAAGAAAATCTCTCGTACCATCTAGTGGGTCTAAAATCCATAAAAAATCCAAGTTTAAGTCACAATTATTTTTTGATAATTTTGCGTTTTCTTCACTTAAAATATCCCAATATTTGTTTTTATATTTTTCATTAAATCTTTTAATTATTTGTTGATTTACTTTCAAATCAGCTTCAGTTACTGGATCTATATAATTATTATTTTTAAGGATATTACTTTTATTATTGTTTTCAGTTAATATTTGGGAATAATAAAGCAATATATCAGATGCTTCCCAACTTATAGTCTTCAGATTATTTATAAGACTATGGATATTGACTCCGGAAGGTAAGGAAATCACGAAATGCTCAGCTCTGATTCATTCTCTCATAAAACTAAAGAGCCTGAAAACAGTTGTTTATATTTGGTTGGTACGCCTATTGGTAATTTAAATGATATTTCTCTTAGAGCAATAAATATTTTGGAACAAGTTTCTCTAATCGCTTGTGAAGATACCAGACAAACAAAAAAATTAATGAATAAATTTGAGATCAATAATTATCTTATAAGCTTTAACAAAAATAATTCTTTTAAAAAAATTCCTAGAATAATCAATTATCTTAAGGAGGGTCAATCTATTGCATTGGTGAGTGATGCAGGATTACCAGGCATTTGCGATCCAGGAGAAGATCTTGTAAAAGAGGTGAAACTTAATGGTTTTAATGTTATTTGTATACCAGGACCATGTGCAGCAATGACTGCGATTGTTGCCAGTGGATTCCCTTCATCTAAATTTACATTTGAGGGATTCTTACCTAGAAAGAAAAAAGATAGAGAAGAAATTCTTATTGAAATAGGAAAGTCCGAGAAAACGACAATTTTATTTGAATCTCCAAATCGTTTAAAAAAATTACTTCATGAATTAGGAGACATATGCGGTACTAAACGTGAAATACAAGTTTTTAGAGAATTAACAAAAAAATATGAGGAACATATTGGGACTAATATTGAAATGGTTCAAAGTTTTTTTGAAAAAAAAGAAGTTATAGGTGAGATAACCATTGTAATTAAGGGAATTGAAAAAACAAAAAATTCAGAATATAACAAGTTTCTTCTAAAAAAAGAATTAGATGAATTAACTAATTCGGGTATGAGCCTATCTGCAGCTTCAAAATATCTAGCAAAGAAAACAAATCTTAAAAAATCAATCCTTTATAATTTATAGGAAAATTCTATTTCTTTGAAATATGGCATTCACATTCAAAAAACTAATTTTTCAAACAATTTATAGTACAAGTCTTTTTTTAGTTCTCTTCATTGGAATTCAAAACAGTTCAAATACATCTAAGATTAATTTTCTAATCAACAAGACTATAGAATTGCCTATTAGTTTCATTATTGGTGTCAGCTTTATAAGCGGATCAATTACAGGGAGTTTTTTGATTAAATAATCAGAAGTAAAAATCTTAATTAAAGAGAAATTAATTTATCTGAACTCACTATTCGGGAAATACCTCGAGAGACCAAAATAGGAGCTACTATTTTAAAAACATCAGTATTAGGTACTTTGAGAATTTTTTGTTCTTTATTACATTGTCTTTTTGCAACCTTCATATCGAAGAAAATTTGAATCGTTTTTCTAGATAATTCATTTTCTGATAAAAAATTCCATTCAGGATAATCTCTCAACGGCTTTATTTCTAATTCAATCTTATTATCAACTACCATATAAACAGTATCCGGAAAGTCTACTTCATTTATTGATATTGATGATAGATCTTTTTGAGGTTTATTATCAATATCACAATTAAGGGGAGTTAATTCTACAAATGAAGATTCATAGATATGGTTTAGTTCAGGAAATTTATTTTCTGAGTATGAATCAGGCATATTAATTTTTTTAGGATTTTCTTCAAAAGTTATATTTGATTTTTTTTTCTTATTTTTAAGAATATGACTTTTATAAAATTCAGTCCCTATTGACTTTTTTAAGTGGCGTGAAATAGTAGCTTTTGTAAAGTTATATTTTTCTGACAATCCATCAATAGTTTCTCCTTTCATGAAACTATCAATAATTTCATTCTTTTGACTTTCAGTTATTTTCTTGGCCACTAACTTTTTTAATAATAATATTATTATATGTTTTCAAAAATAGAAATTTTTACTAAATTAATTGATTTAACAAAATTGTGTTGCTCAAACCAAAGAAAATCAAAAATAATTTATATTCCTACTTAATGGAAAAAGATTATAATAAAGAAAACTAAGAAAGTTTTGGAATATTTCAATGATAAATTAGTTACGAATTATAATCTTATACCTGTTATTCTCTCCGGCGGAAGCGGCACTAGACTTTGGCCACTTTCTAGAGAAAGCTACCCAAAGCAGTATTTAAGATTAAGCGAAGAAAATGATTTTACCCTTTTACAAAATACTTACCTTAGATTAAAAGGTCTCAAAAATCTTAGCGATCCAATAATAATTTCTAACGAGGATCAAAGATTCATAGTCGCTGAACAAATGCTAGAAATCAAAGTTAAACCTAACTCTATCCTTTTGGAACCGTTTGGCAGAAACACAGCTCCAGCTACCACTCTTGCGGCTATAAAGGCGTTAAAAGATTATGAAAATCCTGTTTTACTAGTATTATCATCTGATCATAAAATTGAGAATGAAAAAGAGTTTAGGCAAGTAATTGAAAACGGGCTGTTAGAGGCTAACAAAGGTCGCTTAGTAACATTTGGAATTATTCCTCATGGACCCGAAACAGGCTATGGTTATATTCAATCTTATGATGATCTATTTGAGAATGCCTCAAGTAAGATTAAAAGATTTATTGAGAAACCCAAATTAGAAGTAGCGAAAGAATTCATTAAAGATAAACATTATGTCTGGAATAGCGGGATATTTCTATTCAAAGCTTCGAGATTTTTAGAAGAATTAAAAAAATTCGAACCTGAAATAGTAAAAATTTGTAAGGAGTCACTTAGCAAAGGTAAAAATGATCTAGATTTTTTCAGATTAAATAAAGAGTGTTTTAGAAAATGTCCAAATAAACCTATTGATATTGCACTAATGGAACGAACAAAATTTGGAACTGTTTTATCTTTAAAAGCTGGTTGGGATGATATCGGAAGCTGGAAGTCAGTATGGAATAATTCAACAAAAGACAGTTATGGTAATTCTTCTAAAGGAAATATAATTGTTAAGGAATCTAAGAATTGTTATTTTAGAAGTGAAGGAAGACTAGTAGTTGGAATAAATCTAAATGATCTTGTGATTATTGAAACTAATGATGCAATTCTCGTCGCAGATAATGAATCAACCCAAAAAGTAAAAAATATAGTTGAATTTTTAAAAGAGGGTAACTTTAAAGAGGGCACATCTAATTTAAGAGAATTACGGCCATGGGGTGGATTTACAAGCATTGAAAAAGGCTCTACTTGGCAAGTTAAAAAATTGGAAATCAAGCCAAAGGCAAGTATATCTCTTCAAATGCATTATCAAAGGTCAGAACATTGGATTATTGTTAGTGGAATAGCAAAAGTTGAGATCGATGGAAAAATTTCATTTCTTAAACAAAACGAAAGCACATATATACCTCAAGGGTCAAAACATCGGTTGACTAACCCTGGAGAAAAACCATTAGTTTTAATCGAAGTACAAAGTGGGGATTATTTAGGTGAAGATGATATCCTTAGATTTGAAGATATTTATGGGAGGTCTTCCAAATAGATCAATTTCTCATTATACAATATTTAAATTAACATTTTATTTATTTAAACTTTCAAGTTGCAAACTAAAAAAGTTAAATAAAAAAATATTTATTGTTTTGGTAACTATAAGTTAGTAAAATTTCGTTGTGACCCATAAAAGCTTATTTATTGAAGAATAAGCATTTTAAATTAACTTTTTTTACCTATGAGTTACCACACCTGCTTCCTTAGCTCAGCTGGATAGAGCAACTGCCTTCTAAGCAGTGGGCCGCAGGTTCGAATCCTGCAGGAAGCGTAAATCTTCTTATTAATAATTTATATTTTTATGATTTGGGCTTATTTTAAATTATAAAAATGATTCATATGTTTAATGAACATAAAATTTTTGAATTTAAATCTTATAAATATGGGAATATTTGTTTTAATATTGGATTACTTTTATTAGCGTTTACTCCTTTTTATTCTGCTTTTTTTTTACTAATAAGTTTAATAATAAGTACTTTAATAAATTGGAAAAATTTCTTAAAGGATAAATGGAACTATCCATTATTAGTGGCTACGATATTGATGATTATTAGCACATTAAAAACTTCTAACATAGATTATTATGGGCCTGAGTTATGGGATCCTAGTCTGTCTTGGTTAGGAATGTTGAATTGGGTTCCGTTTTTCTGGGCATTTTGGGGATTTCAAATATATCTTAAAACACCTAAATTAAGAAAAAAAGCCGCGAAATTCTTATCATTTAGTTCTATCGTTGTAATAATTACTGGTCTAGGCCAATATTTTTTTGATTGGTTTGGACCTTTTAGATTACTAAATAATACAATCATATTTTATCAAAGACCTATTCTAGAAGGAGAAGGTCTTACAGGACTTTTCAATAATCAGAATTATGCTGGATCTTGGCTCTTACTAATATTTCCACTTATTTTAGCTTTTGCGATTACAAAAAAAACGAATTTTTATATAGATCTTTCTGCGAAATTCTTTAGTTTCGCATTTTTGTTATCTATATTTCTAACAAATTCGCGTAATGCAATTTTTTCTTCGCTTTTAAGTATTTTCTTATTAATAAAACTAAAAGGAATTTCTCTTTATTTGTTTTTATTTATTGTATTTACGATTTTCCTATCTATATCTTTCTTCAATTATTTACCTAAATTAATAAAAAAAATTTTTGAATTTATGTTTCCCAATCTTGTATACAAACTATCCAACTTCAATTTATTAGAAATAACAAAATTCCCTAGAAATGATGTTTGGGTTAAAGCAATAGATTTAATAATTAAGAAACCTTTTTTTGGTTGGGGTGCAGCCTCTTTTAGCATTCTTTATCAATTTCATGCTGGCACCGCAAATAGTTATATATATAGAGTTCAACATACCCATAATATTTTTTTTGAACTAGCCCAAAATTATGGAATCCTTGTTGCAATAATATTTTTAGGATTTATGATTTTTTTGATGAAAAATTTACTTGAAGTAAATCTTGATTCTTCAGAAAATATAATTGACAAGGCATGGATGATATCGGTAATACTTTTCTTGATTTCTCATTTGAGCGATATTACGATATATGATGGGAGAATTAACGTTTTAGTTTGGGTATTTCTTTCTGGAGCGAAATGCATGGTTGATTCAAAAAAAGATTTAAATTTAAAAGAAACCTGAATTTTTTATTTAGAGCAAGTTTATTAATAGCCATTTGGATTTTTTTTTCTCCAATTATAGCCATCTCTACACATCTCTTTTAGAGTTTTAGAAGGCTGCCAATTTAAAATCTCCTTACAGAGTGAATTATCTGCAATGCTTATAGGAAGATCACCTTCTCTCTTATTGGAATAAGAAAAAGCAATATTTATTTTATTAACTTTTTGAAATTCATTTATTAAGGAAAGTACACTTGTTCCTTTACCTGTTCCAATATTGAAATTTAAAATTTGAGGTTTTTTGCTCAATAAATATTCAAGAGTTTTAATATGTGCTTGGGCTAAATCCATAACATGTAAATAATCACGAACACATGTTCCATCATAAGTTGGCCAATTGTTTCCAAAAATCTTCAATTCTTTTTGAATACCCAAACTTACATCTAAGATTCGTGGAAAAATATTATCCGGCAACCCTTTAGGATTTTCTCCAATCATTCCAGAGTTATGAGCTCCAATAGGATTAAAATATCTTAAGCTTGCAATTTTCCACTCAGTTTTATTACTTTCAAATAAATTATTTAAAAACTTTTCGACAATATACTTTGTATTTGCGTAGGGATTCATTGGATTTATTTTAGAATTTTCTTTGAAAGGTATTTTATTTTCATTCCCATAAATACTTGCACTGCTGCTAAAAACAAATGTGTAGCAATCATAAGTTTGCATAATTTTTAAAAGATTTATGGATCCTGCTACATTTACATCCCAGTATTGCAAAGGTTTTAAAAATGAATCATTTACAGACTTTAATCCTGCAAAGTGTATAACAGCACTAATCTTGCTATTAAGAAAAATTGAATCATCAAATATTTTTTTTAATAGACAAGAATCTCTTACATCCCCTTTATAAATTTTCAAATTCTCATTAGAAGATAAGTCAATATTGTTAGTTAAGAAAGAAACTCTTTTTATTGATTCAATTGAGCTATTTACGAAAGAATCTAAAATAAATAATTTATAACCTTTTTGAAGTAAGCATATACTTGTATGGCTACCTATGAATCCTGCTCCTCCAGTAACTAATATCCCTTTCATTTATTAATTAATCCTATAAAAAATTATTATATTTATATCATCATAATATTAATTATATTATCGAACAGTTAACTTGATAAACTCAATTACTTTTTATAAAAAAATATGTTTTTTAGATTCTTGGATTATAAAATAAATAAAAATTGAATTAATTTTTGATAAATCTAATTACTGGTGGAGCTGGTTTTATAGGCTCTAACTTAATACAAAAAATTTTAGAAAAGGGAGAGGATATAATCTGTTTAGATAACTTTATTTCAAGTAAACCTAATAATCTTAAAAAATTACTTAAAAATCCAAAATTTAAACTTATTAATCATGATATTATTTACCCCCTTAATATAAAGGCTAATAAAATTTGGCATTTTGCTTGTCCAGCTTCGCCTCAAAAATATAAAAAGGATCCTATAAATACGGCAAAAATAAATTTCATGGGCACACTAAATGTATTAAACTTAGCGAGAAAACATAGGGCTAAATTGCTTTTTGCAAGTACAAGTGAGATCTACGGTGATCCTGAAGTTCATCCCCAAACTGAATTATACAATGGTTCAGTAAACCCAATCAGTTCTCGAAGCTGTTACGTAGAGGGCAAAAGAATTGCAGAGTCATTATGTCAAAATTTCTCTCAAAGTTATAATTTAGATATAAAAATCGCTAGAATTTTTAATTGCTACGGACCAAATATGCTACCAAATGATGGAAGAGTCATAAGCAATTTTATTTTTAATGGAATAATCAATAAAAAAATATTCATTAATGGAGATGGCAATCAGACTCGATCTTTTTGTTATATTGATGATCTAATTGAGGGTCTTATAAAGTTAATGGATTCAGACCATCTATCTCCTATTAATTTAGGGAATCCATATGAAGAGTATTCAATTTTAGATCTTGCTAATCTAATAATAAAAAAAATCGATAAAAATATTAAAATCATTTATGAGAAGCCTTTAATTGATGATCCCCAAAGAAGAAAACCCGATATATCTTTGGCTAAAGAAGTTTTAGGCTGGAATCCTGAAATATCATTAGATCAAGGATTAAATAAAACTGTCCAATACTTTAAAAAGATTATTTAAAGATGAGTTATAAGATTAAAAAAATTTGTTGTATAGGAGCAGGTTATGTTGGTGGGCCTACAATGGCTGTAATCGCAGATAAATGTCCTAATTTAGAGATCCAAGTTGTCGATATAGACGAAGAAAAAATAAAAAAATGGAATTCTGAAGATTTATCTTTGCTACCAATTTATGAACCTGGATTAGAAAAAATAATTAAAAAGTGTAGAGGAAAGAATTTACATTTTTCAACCGATTTAGAACTTCACATTGCGTCCTCAGATATGATATTTATTTCTGTAAATACTCCAACAAAAACAAAAGGTATTGGAGCTGGTCAAGCCAGTGATCTTAGATGGATTGATGCATCTGCGAGACAAATAGCTGAATTTGCCAGAGGAGAAACAATTGTCGTTGAGAAAAGCACACTTCCAGTAAAAACAGCTTTAACGATAAAAAAAATACTTGAAGTACCAAAAGCAAAAAATTCTTCAAAGAAATTTACTGTGCTTTCAAATCCTGAATTCTTAGCGGAAGGGTCTGCTATAGAAGATTTAAATTATCCAGATCGAGTTTTGATAGGTGGAGATGATCCTCAAGCAATGGATGCTTTAATTGAAATTTATAGTAATTGGGTAGAAAAAGATAAAATTCTTACAACAGATCTTTGGAGCTCTGAACTTTCCAAATTAATTGCTAATGCTTTTCTTGCACAAAGAATCAGTTCCATAAATTCTATTTCTGCATTATGTGAGGAGACCGGGGCAGACATTATGAATGTATCTAAAGCTATTGGTTCAGACAAAAGGATTGGTGATAAATTCTTAAATCCTGGGCCTGGATTTGGAGGAAGTTGTTTTAAAAAAGACATTATGAATTTAGTTTACATTTGCAATCACTATGGTCTAAGTGAAGTCGCAGAATATTGGGGAAAAGTAGTTGATATAAATAATTGGCAGCAAAAAAGAATATCTAATCAAATTGTAGAGAAACTATTTGGAACCATTTCGAGTAAAAAAATTGCAATATTAGGTTTTTCCTTTAAAGCAAATACAAATGACACAAGAGAATCTCCATCAATCTATATATGTAAAGAACTTATTGAAGAGGGGGGTCTTTTGAGTATCTTTGATCCGAAAGTAGATAAAAAAAGAATTGAATTAGATTTAGGTCCTGAACTAAATAAAAAAGATACTAACAATATTAATCAAGGCGGTTGGATATTTTCAAATTCAATCAAAGAATCTCTATCAAATGCTGATGCCGTTGTAATTATGACTGAATGGGTAGAATTCACAACAATAGATTGGGCACTATTCGCTTCAACAATGCGTCAACCAGCTTGGGTATTTGATACGAGATCCATCACAAATATTAAAGCTGCAAAAAAATATGGATTAAATATATGGTCAGTAGGGAACGGGGAGAATGATTGAATTAAATTTATATAAATCACCCTTTACTTTAAACAAACTTAAAAGAATAACTAAAAAATAGCATGTCAAATTTCAGAAAAGGTATTATCTTAGCCGGTGGGAACGGATCTAGGCTTAATCCCATAACTAAAGGAACTTGCAAGCAATTGCTTCCAATTTATAACAAACCTATGATTTACTATCCTCTTTCAACTTTAATGTTAAGTGGAATAAGAGAATTTCTAATCATCACAAATCCAAAAGATAAGATTAGTTTTGAGTGTTTACTTGGTAATGGTAGGGATTGGGGCATAGAAATTAGTTATAGAGTTCAGAGTGAGCCAAAAGGTATAGCTGAAGCTTTCTTGATAGGAGAAGATTTTATTAAAGGTGACAATGTTGTTTTAATTCTCGGAGATAATCTTTTTTATGGAGACGGATTATTAAAAAAATTGCAATCTGCTTCCATGAGGGAAAATGGAGCTACTATTTTTGGCTACCCTGTAAACAAACCAAATAGATATGGAGTAATCAATTTTGATAAAGAATTTAAAGTTACTTCAATTGAGGAAAAACCTATCACTACGCAAAGTAAATATGCTATCACTGGCTTATATTACTATGATGATAAGGTTGTTGAAATAGCCAAAACTTTAAGTCCTTCTAGTAGAGGTGAATTAGAAATAACTGATATTAACAAAAAATATTTGGAACAAAACCTTTTAAATGTTGAAACGTTTAGCAGGGGTATTGCATGGTTAGACACAGGGACATTCGACTCTTTAATTGAAGCAGGATCATTTGTTAAAACTCTTGAAAAAAGACAAGGTTTAAAGATAGGTTATCCAGAGGAAATTGCTTGGCGATCAGGTTGGATAACAGATAATAAATTTTCTGAATTGATAAGCAATTTAAATAAAAATAATTATAGAGATTACCTTTATGAAATATTTGGAGAAGCCAAATGAGTATCATTCAGACTTATGATTTAAAAACTAATAAAAACTTCAAATTAAATGGTCCCAAAATTATTATTACTAATAAACATGAAGATGAAAGAGGATTTTTTATCGAAAGTTGGAATAAAAAAATCTTTCAAAAAGCAATCGGAGAAGAAATAGATTTCTTACAAGATAATCAATCATTTTCTTATCAAGGAGTTTTAAGAGGTTTACATTATCAACTTAACCCGTACCCACAGGGAAAATTAATAAAGGTACTTTTTGGAACTATATTTGATGTGATTGTCGATTTAAGACAAAACTCTAAAACTTTCTCGCAATGGGCTGCTGTAGAAATAAGTGATCAAAAACATAATCAATTATGGGTTCCTAGAGGTTTTGCTCATGGCTTCCTAGTATTGTCTGAATTCTCCATAGTTGAATATAAGGTTGATAATTTTTGGCAATCAAAGAGTGAAAAATCTTTATTGTGGAATGATAAACAAATCAACGTAAATTGGCCTCTTAAACGACTAAAAAATGGATTTCCAACAATCTCAGAAAAAGATAAAAATGCCGATAATTTGGAAGAAATTATAAGAAAAGGTGAACTATTTTGATAAAAATTCTCTTAACAGGTAGTGATGGGCAACTAGGGCAAGCCATAGTCAGAGAAAATGTTAAGAATGTGGAATTAATAAAAACCACTAGAAAAGATTTAAATCTTCTTCATCCTAGTGAATGTTATGAAATGGTTAAAAAATTAAAGCCAGATTGGATTATAAATACAGCTGCATATACTGATGTCGAGAAGGCAGAAATTGATATCAAAAAAGCTTTCAAAGTAAATTGCGAGGCAGTAAGACAATTCGCAATAGCTTTAAAAGAATTCGGAGGAAGAATTCTTCATATTAGTACAGATTTTGTTTTTGATGGCAGACAAAATATTCCTTACTTACCATCTTCTAAAAAGAATCCACTAAATGTTTATGGCAAATCAAAAGCGGCTGGCGAAGAAGAAATTAAAAAAATTTTGAGAAATACTGATCAAGGTATAATTTTAAGAACAAGCTGGCTAATGAGCCATGAAGGAGAAAATTTTACTTTGAAAATATTAGATTTAATGAATCGCCAAAATAGATTAAATGTAATTAACGATCAAACAGGCTCCCCAACGTTTACTTCTGACTTGGCACCTGTATGTTGGAAGATAATACAAGATTATGAATTTTTAAATAAAGGTAAAATTCCGGAAGCGAGAATATTTCATTACTCTAATGATGGAAGTGCTACTTGGTATGAAATAGCTAAAGAAATTTATAAATTTGGCAAATTAATTAAGCTAATTGATAATGAAGTAGATATAAACCCAATCAGCTACAAAAAGTTTCCTTCAAATGTTAAGAGGCCAAATTACTCTGTACTTAATTCAATGGAGACTTATAGATTGCTAGATTTAGTTCCAAAAGATTGGAAAAAAACACTCTATGGTGAATTACTTAAATTAAAAGAGGTACGGTAAGTTATGTTTTCAGAAAAAATTTCAAATGAATATAAAAGAATTTTGGTGACGGGTGGATGTGGATTTATAGGGAGCAATTTAACTAAAAGATTATTAGAAATAACTAATAGCTCCATCTTTAATATTGATAATTTAAGTTACTCGAGTAACATTTTTTTTAACAAAACTATTAAAAATGAATTTAAAAATTACAATCACCTAAAAATTGACCTTAACAATTTTGAAGATTTAAATAAAACCATAACTGAAATAAATCCTGATTTAATATTACACTTAGCAGCAGAAACTCATGTAGATAGGTCTATTGATTCACCAAATAAATTTATTCAAACAAATATTTTAGGAACCTTTAACCTTCTTGAGGCATCTAGAAAAATTTGGTCAAGCATGTCATCTAGAAAAAAAAGAATTTTTAAAATTATTCATATAAGTACTGATGAAGTTTTTGGATCACTAAATGAAAAGGGTTACTTTAATGAGAGAACACAAATCAACCCAACAAGTCCATATTCAGCATCAAAGGCTTCAAGTGATCATTTAGTAAATGCTTGGTTTCATTCATTTGGATTGCCTACAATAATTACAAATTGTAGTAATAATTATGGTCCTTATCAATTTCCTGAAAAATTAATCCCATTAACAATAATGAAATGTTTAACGAATAAAAAAATCCCGTTATACGGTGATGGAAGTAATATTAGAGATTGGATATATGTTGAGGATCATGTTGATGCTTTAATTAACTTAATTGTTAAAGGAAAAATAGGAGAAAGGTATTGTATTGGAGGTGAAGAGGAAAAAACCAATAAAGAAGTTGTTAAAAAAATATGCGATATTATGGACAGAATTATGCCAAAAAGTAATTCTTACAAAGAATTAATTCATTACGTAATTGATCGCCCTGGTCATGATTTTAGATACGCTATCGATGCATCTAAGTTAAAAGAAGAAATAAGATGGAAAAAAAAATATACTTTTGAGGAAGGGATAGAAAAAACTATCAATTGGTATTTAAATAATACAGAATGGTGTAATAAATTAATTCAAAATTCAAATTACAATTTTGAAAGATTAGGTATCTACAAATAACTTAAAAAATAAAGTTAAACTATAATATTGTTAAAAATACTTAATGAATATAAAATCAAAATCAAAAATTTAATAAATGTTAAAAAACTTTTTTGATATTAGAGCAAGAATAAAACTAATTATTTATTTGTCTCTAGATATTGTAAGTTATTTAATTATTCTTTTTTTATTTAAAAAAAATTTAAATAATTTAGATTTCAACTTATATTTTTTAAATTATTTAATCTTATGGTTACTAACAAGTTATTTGTTAGGGAGGTATGAAAAAAATGGACATCTTTACTATAAAAAAAATAACTTTAGTTTAACGAAGCATATTACACAAATAACCTTATCTACACTGATAACACTTGTTTTAAATATTCCTAATGAAGGTCCGTTTACAGA
>MDTE01041577.1_pt1 | contig 13578 bp, 17 predicted proteins | sample 811231 | NCBI WGS metagenome assembly MDTE01 (sample SAMN05326651, study PRJNA326480) | marine metagenome | isolation source: seawater | place: Indian Ocean: Red Sea | collected 2010
CACGTGATAGTGATAGGGACTTTTATCTGCCTGCTGAAGAAGCAAAGGAATATGGCTTAATTGATGAAGTGCTTGGAGAGATATCAGACGCAGGAAAAGCAAAGAAGTAAGGTCTAGCAATGTCAAATGACTCAGGCAATATGACCACCGGCAAAGAATCATTTGCTATGGCAAATAGTGGCATGAAAGAAATACTAGATTCTATAAATTCATTAAATAAAAGTACTCGTCTGCCTGCGGAAGTATCACCTAATTCCAATGAAACTTTCGATGGGTTGTATATCATTAGTGTAGCCGCAAGAATAGTTCATATGCATCCCCAAACACTACGAAAATATGAAAAGGTAGGCTTGGTGCAACCCTCTCGAACAATCGGGATGCTTAGGCTATATTCTGAGAGTGATATTCAAAAATTAAGGTTGATTAAACGTTTAATTAGTGAGCTTAAACTCAATCTAGCTGGAGTGGAATTAGCATTAGCTATTTTTGAAAGACTGAATGATAGTTTAAGTCAAAAGAATCCCTCCTATCCAGAAAATAGCCAGGATTTTGAGCTAGCAAAAAAAGATATATTCGAAATTTTTTTTGGCCGAGAATAAACCTTCGGTACTACGAGTAAGTAATGAACATTGAAGAAGAAAACGAGAAACAAACGACTGATCATGAAAACAATTCAGATGATTCTTTAACCCAGCTTGAAAATGAAAGGGATCAAATGAAAGCCTTGGCGCAAAGAACGCAAGCTGATTTTGTGAATTATAAGCGCAGAATGGAAGAAGAGCGTCAGCTGATTTCTCAAATTTCTGCTGGTAAGGTGATTGCACGCATATTGTCGATCGTAGATGACCTTGAACGAGCGATAGCAGCAATTCCTGATAATGCGGCCTCAAAAGAATGGCTCAACGGAATCAACTTGATTTTGCAAAACTTAGAATCGGTAATTGCCTCAGAAGGATTCGAGAAATTTATACCTCTTGAAGGGGAGTCTTTCGACCCTAGCAAACATGAAGCAGTCCATTACCTAGAAAGTAATGAACAAATTCCAGGTCATATTCTCAATACTTTCTGCGCTGGATATATCGCCGGAGACAGAGTACTACGACCCGCGCAAGTTATAGTAGCGAAAGAAGCAAACGAGTAATTATTTGATAATTTGGAAAATAAAGGAATAAAGATAATGGCAAAAGTAATAGGAATTGATTTAGGCACAACCAACTCTGCCATGGCAGTAATGGAAGCCGGGGAACCAACTGTATTAGAAAATTCTGAAGGTGGAAGAACAACTCCTTCGGTAGTTGCGGTAAATCCAAAAAGCGGAGAACAATACGTAGGCATGGTCGCAAAACGACAAGCTGTAACTAACCCAGAAAACACTCTCTATTCAGTAAAGAGATTAATCGGGCGAAAATTCAATGAAATCGAATCTGAGAAGAAAACTCTTAGCTATGCTACTAAATCTGGTAAATCAGGTGATGTCTTGGTAACAATGTCAGATCGCGATTACACTCCTCCTGAAATATCAGCAAAAGTGCTAAAGAAATTAAAAGCAGATGCTGAAGCGAAACTCGGCGAGTCTGTATCGCAAGCTGTCATTACAGTTCCAGCCTATTTCAATGATAGTCAGAGGCAAGCAACCAAAGATGCAGGGGAGATAGCTGGCCTTGAGGTACTTCGAATCATTAATGAACCTACGGCTGCCTCTCTAGCCTATGGCCTTGATAAACATGATGATGAAGTAATTGCTGTCTTTGATCTCGGTGGTGGTACTTTTGATATATCCATACTACATATCGGTGAAGGTGTATTTGAAGTTAAATCTACTAATGGTGATACCCATCTGGGGGGAGATGATTTTGATCAAAAAATAATTGAATGGTTAGCAGATGAATTTAAAAAAGATCAAGGAATTGACCTTCGTGATGACAGGATGGCATTGCAGAGACTTAAAGAAGCTGCGGAAAGAGCAAAAATCGAGCTTTCTACGCTGCAACAAGCTGAAATAAACTTGCCCTTTATTACTGCGGATGCATCTGGGCCAAAACACCTTACTACTAACCTCTCAAGAGCCAAGCTCGAGCAATTATGCTCGGAGCTTATTAATAGGACTACTGGTCCTTGTCAACAAGCATTAAAAGATGCAGGTTTATCAACTTCGGACGTAGCAGAAGTCGTTCTTGTCGGAGGCATGACGCGAATGCCTTCAGTAATAGAACAAGCAAAGAGCCTTTTCGGTAAAGAACCAAATAAAGGCGTCAATCCTGATGAGGTTGTTGCAATAGGAGCTGCAATTCAAGCGGGAGTTCTCCAAGGTGATGTCAAAGATGTTCTATTGCTCGACGTCACTCCTCTCACTCTAGGAATCGAAACACTTGGGGGAGTGGCTACACCATTGATTAAACGTAATACAACTATACCGACCTCACACACGGAAACATTCTCCACTGCTGCCGATAGTCAAACTGCAGTAAGTATAAGAGTGCTGCAAGGTGAGCGGACAATGGCAGACGAGAATAAAACACAAGGCCAATTTGATTTAGATGGGATTGCTCCTGCCCCTAGAGGAGTACCTCAAATTGACGTGACTTTTGACATTGATGCAAACGGAATACTTAATGTTTCTGCAAAGGACAAGGCAACAGGAAAGGAACAAAGTATCACGATTACAGCAAGCTCGGGATTAGCAAGAGAAGAAATAGACCAATTGGTTAAAGAGGCCGAAGAACATGCGGAGGAAGATGCACAACGTAGAGAGTTAATTGAAATACGCAATCTGGCTGATAACAGTATTTATCAAGCTGAAAAAATGATTACCGAACACGGGGATAAAGTCGATGAGGAAGTAAAATCTGAAATCGAATCCAATGTAACTAATCTAAGGTCTCTTCTTTCTGAGGAAGCAACTGACTCGCAAACTATACGCTCCGCTACTGAAGTGCTTGGACAATCATTGCAAAAAATAGGTGAAGCAATTTATTCTCAAACTAGTACAGATGACCCGATTGAAACAGAACCTCTCAGTGAAGAGGAAGCAAAAGATAGTGATGATGAAAACACTGTAGATGGCGAATACAGAGAGGCCTAAGAAGAACAACGCCCATAATCATCTTCTAATCTAACTACATCATCTAGCTCAATCGTGCTTACCTCAATCAGAATCGCATCAAAATCAGAATGTGCGAATATACGATGTATTTGTCTAGGCTCAATTGCATAGGCATGCCTATGCTTCATAACGACTTCTTTAGACTTGCTTCCATTGTAAAGTATCAAGGTGGCTTCGCCTGAAGTAAGCAATATAGTTTCACGTTTTTGCTGATGAAATTGTTTGCTCAATCTCTGCCCTGCCTTAATTAGAAGGCTTTTAACACAATATGTATCATTTATGTCAATGATATGTTCTGTACCCCAAGGCTTCGGTATTTCACGTAAAACTTGCATGACGTAATTTTAATATTACCTAATGTATTCATTAAACCCCCAACGAAACAAAACAACCCAATTTATTAGGTATGGAAATATAGTTGTCCTGTAATACATTCATATTTACTATCCTTTTGAAACTACCTTAATAATCAGGCCATATGTCAGACTCAAGAATTGAAGTCCCTGAAGTTGTAGTCGAGCGATTGCCGCAATATCTACGTGCGCTATTACTTCTTGAAGAATCACGAATTGAAGTAATAAGCTCCCAGGAGTTAGGTGCCTTACTTCAAGTGACACCTGCACAAATTCGTAAAGACTTTAGTTATTTTGGGAAATTTGGAAAACAAGGTAGTGGCTATGATGTAAATCATCTAGTGGAACAACTACGTCAAATTCTAGGACTACACCGAACGTGGAATGTCGCTGTAGTAGGTGTAGGTAGGTTGGGGCGCTCGATTATCAGCTATCCAGGATTCCAATCACAAGGTTTTCGCGTCGTCTGCGCATTTGAATCCAGTGACAAATTAATTGGTCAAATGGCAGGTGGTTTACTTGTTCATGATTTCGCCAATTTTAAAGAAGTATCTCAGTCAGAGAATGTCAATATCGCAATAGTTGCAGTCCCTGCCAGCGCAGCACAAGATGTAATTGACCAACTAGTCGAGGGAGGCATTCGCGCTATTTTAAATTACGCCCCTAAGCCTGCAATAGTACCCTCAAATGTCAAAATTCGTAACGTTGATCCTGTCATATCACTACAATCAATGACTTACCACCTAAATAATGTCGATCAAAACAATGGAACAGACTGCTAAGTAATAGGTAAATCAACTAAAGCAGTTACATGGTCTGCTTGTATATCCAAAAACCCGCCATCTATTTGAAGCCGCTGATCGACCTGATCAATACGGTACCGCAATTCACCTGATTGCAGGATTGTAATCAAAGTAGCGTGTTTGGGTAATATACCTAATTGACCTTCAACACCGGGTGCCACTAGAGAGTCGACTCTATCATCAAATAAGGTTTTCTCCGCGGCAACAATTTCTAATCGTAAGGACATTTCCTAGCTCCGAGCTCCTGCGTTAGCCTTTTGTCGTTCCTCATGTCTTGTGAGCACTTCATCAATACCCCCTGCCATATTGAAATCTTGAACTGCAATATGATCATGCTTACCTTCAAGAATTTCACGGAATCCCCTAACCGTCTCTGCAATAGGCACATAACGACCATCAATACCAGTGAACTGCTCTGCTACGTGAAAAGGCTGCGACAGAAATTGCTCTATCCTCTGCGCCCTACCAACAGTTACCTTGTCATCTTCGGAAAGTTCTTCCATACCCAATATTGCTATTATGTCTTGAAGGTCCTTATATTTCTGCAAAACTTCTTGCACCCCTCGGGCAGTATCATAATGCTCTTGACCCACAATAAGAGGGTCCAAGATTCTAGATGAAGAAGTTAATGGGTCAACGGCAGGATATAAGCCTTTTGCCGCAATTGCTCTTTCCAATGAAATGACAGCGTCCAAATGGCCAAAACTAGTTGCTACACCTGGGTCAGTATAATCATCTGCGGGAACATATATTGCTTGAAATGAAGTTATTGACCCTTTGTTAGTAGAGGTGATTCGTTCCTGAAGATCCCCCATTTCAGTACTTAAAGTCGGTTGGTACCCAACAGCAGAAGGCATCCTCCCCAACAACGCAGAAACTTCCATTCCCGCCAAAATATATCGATAAAGGTTATCCACGAAAAGCAAAACATCTTGATTCATGGTGTCGCGGAAATATTCAGCCATTGTCAGCCCTGTCATCGCTATACGAAGCCTCACACCAGGAGGCTCATTCATCTGACCAAAGACTAGGACTGTACTATTCAATACGCCAGATTCATGCATTTCATTCCATAGATCATTTCCTTCTCGGGAACGCTCTCCAACTCCAGCAAAAACTGAGTATCCACTATGCTCTTCTGCGATATTACGAATAAGTTCCTGAATAATTACTGTCTTTCCAACTCCTGCCCCTCCGTAAGCACCGACTTTACCACCTTTAGTAAATGGAGCAATAAGATCCAAAGCCTTAACACCAGTTTCAAGAACCTCGGTGGTCATACTTTGCTCTTCATAAGAGGGGGGGTCTCGGTGTATCGACCAATGATCCTTCGAATCAACAGGACCCAAACCGTCTAAAGGCTCACCAACAACATTAAATAAGCGACCTAAACTAGGCTCACCAACAGGCACTGCAATGGGTGCCCCAGTATCTTTTACAACCGCACCACGAGTAAGTCCTTCGGTAGGTCCTAGCGCCAAACAACGAACCCAACTATTCCCAACCTGCTGCTCTACCTCAAGAACCAGTTTTTCCCCATTCGACTCAAGTTCTAACGCGTTATAAATCCCCGGCAGATTTTCAGGAGGGAACTCTACGTCTACCACCGTTCCAATCACCTGTACTACTCTACCTTCAGCTAGTTCTGCCATTTCAATCATCTCCTTAACTATAAAAGCGCTATCTTAAGCATCTAGCGCTGCAACACCACCTACGAGATCAAGCAATTCTGCAGTAATCATCGCTTGGCGTGCCTTATTGAGTTCTAATGTAAGCGTGTCAACCATCTCTTCAGCAGCATCGGTGGCATTTCGCATGGCAACCATACGTGCGGACTGTTCGCTTGCGTTACTTTCAAGAATGGCTTGAAATACCTGTGCCTCCAGGAACTTAGGAAGCAATGTAGTAAGTACCGTTGAAGCATCGGGCTCATATTCATAATTCGAAGACTTAATTGCATCTTCTGAGTCACTTGCTCCAATTATTGGTAGCAATTGAACCACAACGGGTTCTTGAATAAGCGTATTAACAAATCTTGTATACGCTAAATGCACACTATCTATTTCCTCATTAGCATAAAGCTGAGAAATCATCTCAGTGATTGGTCTACAGTCCAGCATTTGCGGGCGATCACCAAAGCCAGGAAAATGCCGAGTGATATTCTGGCCCGCTCGAACCATAAAGTCATTACCTTTTTTACCAACAGTTATCACTGACATGGGAAAAGATTGATTTCCCATGAATAAAGATGTAGCACGATTGATATTTGAAGGAAGTCCACCCGCTAAACCACGATCAGGTGTAATTTGGATAATTACACCATTCTTTACTGCACGCCTTGATAGTAAATAATGTCCTTCTTCAGCATTTTGAATAGATTGAGTCGAAATTAATGAACTTAAAATTGCTTGTATTTTTTCAGCATACGGACGTGCGTTTACAACTTGTTCCTGCGCTCTTCGCATTTTAGACGCAGCAACCATTTGCATTGCATTAGTTACTCGAGCTGTATTCTTTACGCTCTTTATTCGACCTCTAATTTCCCTTACGCTTGCCAATGAAGTTCCCCAATATCCTTTATATTTAACTAAAAGTTTTCTTGACTGAATTTATAGCTTCTTGCAAAGCTTTCTCTGTCGCATCATCAATATCTTTTTGATCTTGTATTGACTGCAAAATCTCAGCTTTTGATGTTTCAAGAAAGCCAATCAAAGAGGATTCAAAGTCTCTAACTCTATCCACAGGAATGTCATCCATGTATCCGTTCACCGCAGCATACATTGAAGCAACCATTTGCCCTAACGAGTTTGGTTTATATTGAGGTTGCTTTAACAATTCAGTTAATCGTTGACCTCTCTCCAGCTGGCCTCGAGTTACAGCATCTAAATCAGATGCTCCAAATTGGGCAAATGAGGCCAAAGAAGCATATTGGGCAAGTTCTAGTCTAAGTCGGCCTGCAACTTTTTTAACTGCTCTAGTTTGAGCGGAGCTTCCGACTCGTGAAACCGATAGCCCCGGGTTCACTGCAGGACGTATCCCTGAATTAAACAAATCTGCCTCAAGGTATATTTGTCCATCAGTTATTGAAATTACATTTGTAGGAATATAACCAGACACATCACCAGCCTGGGTTTCAATGATTGGAAGTGCTGTCAGCGAACCTCCACCATGATCTTTATCGAGTCGAGCAGCTCGCTCTAAGAGCCTACTATGGAGATAAAAAACGTCTCCAGGATAGGCTTCTCGTCCAGGTGGTCTCTTCAATAGTAGCGACATTTGTCTATATGCCCAAGCATGCTTAGTGAGGTCGTCATAAATAATTAGAGCATCTCGACCGCTGGCCATGAATTCTTCACCAATAGCACAACCAGAATATGGAGCCAAATATTGCATCGGAGCTGCGTCGGAAGCGTTCGCCGCCACAATCACTGTATGCTCCATTGCCCCATGCTCTTCTAGAGTTGCTTGAATTTGGGCAACCTTACTTTGCTTTTGGCCAACGGCAACATAAATACAAAGTAAATCTTGACCTTTTTGATTAATGATTGTGTCTATGGCGATTGCAGTTTTACCTGTAAATCTATCTCCAATAATAAGTTCCCGTTGACCTCTGCCCACGGGAATCATGCCATCAATAGACTTGATTCCTGTTTGAACTGGCGTGTTAACTGCTTGTCGTATTGCTACGTTAGGCGCTACCACTTCAATATTACGCGCACTTTCGGTCTTGATCGGGCCTTTACCGTCAACCGGATTTCCCAGTGCATCCACGACTCTTCCAAGCAATGCATCCCCAACAGGAACCTGGGCAACTTGACCACTAGCCTTTACAAGGTCACCTTCTTTAACTTCAGTATCGGAACCCATAATAGCCGCACCAACAGCATCTTCTTCAAGGTTGAGAGCAAGACCGACTACACCGCTCGGGAATGACAATAATTCTCCAAATCCAACTTGGCTCAAACCGTGGATTTGCGCTATACCGTCACCAACTTCTACAACCGAACCAACTTCAGTTAGTGAAGTCTCTCCCCCAAATTCTTCTATTTGCCTCTTCAATACAGAGGCAATATCTTGTCCTCGCGTGGTCATTTTGTTCCTCTCAAATATCTCCCAATCTAGACGGAAGAAATATTTATACTATCGATTCTCTCAATAATTGTAATTTCAATGATTCCAAGTTTGTTTGTACTGAACCATCAATAATTTTATCTCCTACACGAATCACAACACCACCAATAATTTCGGTATCAATGGATTGTTCAATCATTACTTCTTTTTGCAATGAAGAGCTCAAGCCTTCAGATAATTTTGTGATTTGTTGATCTGAAAGACCTATGGCAGCAGTAACTCTAGCCGCTATTCGGCCAAGGCTTCGATCCAAAAGATCGCTGTATTCTCGAATAATAGCTGGTAACAAACTAATCGAATTTCTTGCAACTAGTAGTCCAATAAAATTCACCAAAATAGGGTCATATTTAACTCTTATTTGGTTTACTATTTCTTGTTTTTGAAGTTTTTTTACTCGAGGAGAAGAAAGAAAAGACTTTACTTCTTCAGATTCTAATGTAGTGTTAATCTCTTGAATTTCAGTTAGCCATTTATCGTTTAGCTGTTTGTCTGAGGCCAGCATAAACAAGGCCTGAGCATAACGTCTTGCTGTAGGTCCTTTAGGCATCCTTAGTCCTGCTCCTGCTTTGCATTACTTTCTGATATGACTTCATCAATCAAGTCTTGCTGAGCATCTGCATCCAATGATCTCTTAATTATTTTTTCTGCGGCTGAAACAGCAAGTACAGCAAATTCAGCACGAACGCTCTCTAAAGCAGCGTCTCTCTCTTGCTTAATTTCTTCGCGAGCTCTACTTACGATCTGCTCTGATTCTGCACGAGCCTGCTCAGCTTGCTGCTCTCTATAACGTTCAGCAGCTTCTCGAGCTTCAGCAAGAACCCTTTGTCCTTCTTGGCGCCCATCATCTAAAGCCTTCTGCATTGATTCTTGCTGTTCTTCCGATTCTTTTCGAACACGGTCCGCTTCTTCCAAGCTCTCACGTATCCGTTCAGAGCGAGAATCAAGCATTCCAATAATTCGCTTATATGCCATGAAATAAAGAATTAAGCCCAAAACTGTGAAATTGATCAAGTACACTAACAAACTTGTCAGATCAATTCCAAGGGCTCCAATTCCTGAGGCTTCTTCTAATAGAGGTGCTCCTAGCATTACGCCCACCCCCTTAACTTCTGAGAATAATTCATCTTTTCCTTAAAATTACGCCACGAAAATCAACAAAATTGCGGTCACCAACCCATAAATACCAATAGCTTCAGTAAAAGCAAGGGCCAAAATCATGTTAGGCGCAATAGCATCTCGAGCCTCGGGATTTCTTCCTAGTGCATTCATTGCACCACTACCAACAATCCCTAAACCTATACCAACACCAGCCAAGCCGAGCCCAGCCAAGCCGACTGCTAAAAATTTTGCTGCATCTGCAACTTGAATCAAAGTATCCATTCTTACTCTCCTTAATTCGGTAATTTTTGGGCTGCTACACTAAAACCATCCTCACCTCGCCACCCACAGGCTTAGTGTGATTCAGCCTCCGAATCTTCATGATTATGCTCACCGTGCGTGGCAACAGCCATCACCGCAAATACAAGTGTCAATCCCATAAATACTAGGGCTTGGACGCCACCAACCAATATTTCTAATCCATAAAACACAACAGGGGTAATAATGATAGTCAGGAAAGTCATCATGAATAGCACGATCTCCCCAGCAAGCATGTTCCCAAAAAGCCGGAAGGTAAAACTAACTAGACGAATGAAATGGCTAATAAGTTCAATCAATCCAATAAACATTTGAATTGGATTCCCAATACGAATGAATTCTTTTAGGTAACCTATCCCGTGGACCCTAAAACCCCAAATTTCAATAAATAAAAATGCGATGACCGCCAAAGCCAAAGGCATGTTTATATCCGTTCCTGCACTTCGGAATAAGTGTGTTGTTATATGATCGGCACCATCTTTTGTAAATCCAACGGTCGGATAAAACGGCAATAACGCCATCCAAGCATTAAAAGCGACAAATAGAAAAATGGTAGCCAGCAAAGGGAACCATTTCCTCGCATATTTTTCACCAGCAACACCCTTAACAAATCCAAATAAGGCTTCAATAAGAAATTCAAGAAATCCTTGGAGCCTCCCTGGAACAAATCTCATTTTTCTAGTACCAAGGCCAAAAAGCAGAAGAATAACTAGGGTGGTCAGCCATGCCGACAAAAGCGTATTAGTTATTACGAAGCTCCCTACAGTAAATACTTCTTGCGGAGCTAGGTGCACTTCAGGAACAGGTACAAAGTACTCATTTCCTAATAAAGCAGAACCAATTGCGCCTAGGAGAATGCCAACTACGGCAAGTATCAGCAATAGTACTAAAACCAGCTTAACCAATTATTTCTTGTCTCCCGTTTTCATTTGAAATGCCTGCCACCAGATAAGAATGTTGAAGCCATTCGATACGCACCGTAAAAAGCTACAATTAACCCCAAAAATAATCCTATCAACAGAATTACTGGCGAAGTATCCAATTTATTATCGAGCCATAATCCTAGCATGGTAGGCATGATAATTGCAGTCACTATGTACCACCCTAGGCCCACGAACTGGCTTGCAAGTACAATCCAAGGACGATGTTTCATTTGCTAGCTCGAACGCAAGTGAATTCTATCACTATCATTCTAATCCCTGCAAAGAAAATAACGAAGAATTAAGCAATACGCATATGAATTGCTTATTCGGAGTTTGGTTTATCACCTAAATCCTCAAGCCCAGGAAGGTCTTGTAAAAAATCCGAAAAAGCCGACATTTTTTCTAGCTCTTCTTCTGTGATCTCTTTCGTGAGCGGCATCGTATTTTGTTGACCCGATACAATATCTCCAATATCTTCACCTGATATTGCATTCCCCATAGATATGGAAGCTTTCTCTAAAACACTTTCCATGACATAAATTGGAATACATGCAGAAATTAAATCTGCTTTTTCTCCTGCCTTTTCAAGAATTGCTTGCGCTTCTTGTATCGAAGAGACCCAGCAATTTTCCCCCGATGAATCTTTGACTGTATAACCACCTCGAACTGCAATTGCCATAGCATCACTTGGTCGACAATCAATCTCTTTAGAACTCCCATCCGGTAATCGAACAAGTAAATGTGCATAAAAAGTATCATTCGTAAGTTCATGAACAACCACGTACTCAATGGCTGCGCCAAGTTCGTGTACAAAAGAACTAAATAGATCGTGCGTAAGAGGCCTCGCTACGGACACGTCTTGGAGCTTGAGCGCAATCGAATCTGCTTCAGGCGAGCCAATCCAAATCGGCAAATACCTATCAGATGCTTTTTCTTTCAGAATCACCACGCGCTGGTAATTCATCAAGCTAACTCGGATGCTATCAATCAGCATCTCTTGCATATTGTTCTCCCTATTGACCATCTAGGTCGATTCAATTCTAGGTAGCTGTACAGGGAAGGTCAAACAAATTCGTATACCATTACTTATATAAACCCTGGTTATATGATAATTACCCTTTAATCTTTACTAGAGAAGACTCAGCGGATACCTTTAAACTCGATCAAGATTCCTCTAAAATGTTTCTTTACTTTGAAGTAATTAACTGAAGTATATTCTATAATCCATGGGGTTTATCTAATGCAAGCAACGCAGCGTATTCATACACAGACACTAATTGATGCTCTAATACCTGGTAGCGGAATTATTAGGGCAGTTTCTCTTGTCGTTGCCTTTTCATTTTTGGTTGCTCTTTTTGCTCAAATTTCCATAAAGCTTCCCTTTACCACTGTTCCAATAACGGGACAAACATTAGCTGTCCTACTAGCAGGAGGCGCTTTAGGTTCTAACAAAGGTGCAGCAAGTCTAGGCCTTTATGCCTTTTGGGGCACAATCGGAATTCCTGTATACGCTCCATCCCAAAGTGCAGAAACGATACATTTCATTTTCCCATGGTCTGGAACCGCGGACCCTTTCTGGCTCCTGACAAGCGGGGGGTACATAATTGGGTTCATATTCGCGGCCTATATCGTGGGATACTTTGCAGAACGAGGATGGGATCGATCATGGAACGTTACCATCGCGATGCTGGTTGGTAATGCCGCCATTTACTTGCCAGGGCTTTTATGGCTTGGATACTTAATATCCTCTAAAGCATTAGACTCGCACCTTGGGTTTTCTCTCAGTAATGTTATCCCGGGATCAACTAACTTAGAAAAAACTCTAGTGGGTGGGTTCTATCCATTTGTGGTCGGGGACTTGGTTAAATTGTATTTAGCATCCATATGCCTTCCTGGAGCATGGGTACTTCTAAAGAAAAAGGATAATAGTTAATTGGAAATTACTTGGATTGGGCATGCTTCTATAAGAGTCCGTACAGGAAATCGTTCTTTGATATCAGATCCTTTCCCTGCGTCACTCGGCTTAAATTATCCTCCCGCAGTTGCTCAATCCAACGTTCTGACCATCAGTAGCACAGATCCCTTCCATTCTGCTCGAGAAGTTATCAGTGGTGATCCTGTAATCCTTGATGGACCGGGAGAATATGAAGCCTCAGGTATGCACATTAAGGGTCTGCGCACTACTAGGCGTACGCCTGAAAATGAGTCGCAACTTTGGAATACAATTTATGTTGTAGAAACCGAAGGACTAGTTCTGTGCCACCTAGGTAACCCTGACACTCTACTAACCAATAAGGAAGTCGATGATCTCGGCACAGTTGATATACTTGTTCTCCCTGTTGGGAGCGATAGCGGTCTGTCGGCTGCCGATTGCGTAGAAATAATTAATAGTGTCTCACCCAAAATCATAATTCCAATTCTCTACGCACATAGCGGAAATAAGAGCAGCGCAAGGCCACTAAGTGCATTTTTACAAGAATATGGAAGCAAGCAGTCTGAAACACAGGCTAAAGTTACCGTAACAAAAAGTAATTTACCTGAAGAAACCACTTTAACACTGTTAGATCCTTCAGGCGCAATGCTCTAATAAATACATCGCAATCAATATATTAAGCCTTCAAACCATTAGTTACGCGCGCCGTATCGCACATATCAATCGGGATCAAGCAATTTAAGCCCTGTGTCATAAGTCCTTGATCGCGTTCTAAAACGCGCAGGTGAAGATTGATATGAGTAACGTCCAATTAAGCTCACTATTGATAGTCAGCCTTAGATCTTGAGCGCATCAATCCAACCATGGTGAGGATAATTATGGCAATAATTCCAATAAGAGCAATATAGAAAAAGGA
>MDTE01035324.1_pt1 | contig 13577 bp, 11 predicted proteins | sample 811231 | NCBI WGS metagenome assembly MDTE01 (sample SAMN05326651, study PRJNA326480) | marine metagenome | isolation source: seawater | place: Indian Ocean: Red Sea | collected 2010
GGTGCTCATGCTAGGGAAGATTTTACGAAAAGAGATGACAAAAATTTTATGAAACATACTTTAGCTTGGCAAAAAGGAAAAAATGTTGAAATAAAATATAGAGATGTTCATTCAAGAACTTTAACAAATGATGTGCAATATTTTCCTCCTAAGGAGAGAGTATACTAATAATGGCTCAATTTAGCCTACCACAAAATTCAAAAATTGAGGTAGGTAATTACTTTAAAGATAAAACAAACTCAAAGAATCTTAAAAAAATAAACGTATATAGATGGGATCCTTCAACGGGAAAGAACCCTAGGGTTGATACATTTGAGGTTGATATGAATAATTGTGGGCCAAAGGTGTTAGATATTTTATTTAAGATAAAAAATGAAATAGACCCATCCTTAACTTTCAGAAGATCATGCGCGCATGGCGTTTGTGGATCTTGTGCAATGAATATTGATGGTGTAAATGGCCTAGCGTGTATTAAATCTCACTCAGATATAAATGGCGATCTCAATATATATCCCTTACCTCATTTAAAAGTGGTGAAAGATTTAATTGGAGATTTGACTTCGTTGTATAAACAATATGAGTCAATTCAACCTTGGTTAAAAGTAGACCAGACTGGTGAAGAAAAAATTGAACTTAAACAATCTCAAAAAGATAGAGAAAAACTGGACGGCTACTATGAATGTATTCTATGTGCTTGTTGTTCCACATCTTGTCCAAGCTATTGGTGGAATGGTGACAAATATTTAGGACCAGCTGTATTGCTGCAAGCTTATAGATGGATTAATGATAGCAGAGATGGAGATAAAAAAGAGAGATTGAAGAAAGTTGCAGATGAGTTAAAATTATACAGGTGTCATACCATTATGAATTGTACAAATTCTTGTCCTAAAGGCCTCAATCCTGCAAAAGCTATAAGTTCTATAAAAAAAATGCTTGCAACAAGCTAAAAGCTTATTTATTCAATTACATCATGAAAATAATTCAACATTATGTTGACGGTAAAGTTTTTTCTGGAGACTCTAAGAGAACAGCTAAAGTATTTAACCCAGCCACGGGAGAACAAAGTGCAGATGTTAAGCTGGCTACGAAAAAAGATATGGATAAAGCTATTGAAAGCGCAAAGAATGCATTTGAAGCCTGGTCAAATAAACCTCCGCTACAGAGAGCAAGGATTATGTTTAAGTTTAAAGAGCTTATAGAAAAAAATGCAGATGAATTAACCAAGATTATAGTTTCTGAGCATGGTAAAGTTTATGAAGATGCAAAAGGTTCGTTAACCAGAGGATTAGAGGTTGTAGAATACGCTTGTGGAATACCGCAATTACTAAAAGGTGAATTTACTGAAAATGTTGGAACAAGTGTAGATAGTTGGTCGATAAGACAGCCTTTAGGAGTATGCGCAGGTATCACACCATTTAATTTCCCGGCAATGGTTCCAATGTGGATGTTTCCAATGGCAATAGCATGTGGAAACACTTTTATTTTAAAACCTTCTGAAAAAGACCCCTCATGTTCTATTAAATTAGCTGAGTTGCTTACAGAATCAGGATTGCCAGATGGCGTTTTAAATGTTGTAAACGGAGACAAAGAAGCAGTTGATGCTCTAATAGATAACAAAGACGTAGTTGCAATGAGTTTTGTTGGCTCTACTCCAATAGCAAAATATATTTATGAAAACTGTGCAAAGAATGAAAAAAGAGTCCAAGCTCTAGGAGGAGCAAAAAATCATTGTGTCGTGATGCCAGACTGTGATTTAGATCAAGCTGTTAATGGTTTAATGGGTGCAGCTTATGGTTCTGCAGGTGAAAGATGTATGGCTCAGTCAGTTGCAGTTGCAGTTGGAGGGATTGCTGATAAGCTAGTAAGTTCTCTAGCGAAGAAAGTAGAGGCATTAAAAGTTGGTCCAGGTATGGATAAACAATCTGAAATGGGGCCACTTGTTACAAAGGAACACCTCTCAAAAGTCAAAAACTATGTAGATATTGGTGTTAAAGAGGGCGCAAAACTCGTTGTTGACGGAAGAAATTTTAAATTACAAGGATATGAAAATGGTTATTACATCGGCGGCTGTTTATTCGATAATGTAACTAAAGAAATGAGAATTTACAAAGAAGAAATATTTGGACCAGTATTATCTGTGGTCAGAGCAAAAGATTTTAAAGAGGCGCTAAAATTAGTTAATGACCATGAGTACGGAAATGGTGTGAGCATTTTCACTAGAGATGGAGATACAGGTAGAACATTTTATAATAAAGCGAAAATTGGCATGGTAGGAGTAAATATTCCTATACCTGTGCCAATGGCTTTCCATAGTTTTGGAGGTTGGAAAAGATCATTGTTTGGAGATCAACACATGCACGGACCTGAGGGGGTAAGATTTTATACAAAATTAAAGACTATTACATCAAGATGGCCATCTGGACCGAGGTCAGACCCAGAGTTTGTAATGCCTACAATGAAATAAGTTATGAAAAAAAAAATTACATTAATAGGCGCCGGCCAAATTGGAGGAACACTAGCACATTTGATCGCTTTGAAAGAGCTTGGAGATGTAGTTTTGTTTGATGTAGCAGAAGGTATTGCAAAAGGCAAAGCATTAGATATAGCTCAATCTTCTCCAGTGCATGGTTTTAATGTAAATTTGTCTGGTACCAATAATTATGAGGATACAAAAGACTCAGATGTGATAATAATCACTGCTGGTGTGCCAAGAAAACCTGGTATGTCTAGAGATGACCTTTTAGAAATAAATTTAAAAATTATAAAACAGGTAGCAGAAGGAATAAAAAAAACATCTCCAAATGCTTTTGTAATATGTATTACAAATCCTTTAGATGTAATTGTTATGGCGCTACAAAAATATTCAGGATTACCAAAGAATAAAGTTGTTGGAATGGCTGGAATCTTAGACTCTTCAAGATTTATTTATTTTTTATCTCAGGAACTTCATCTCCCAGTTACTAAAATTAAATCATTCGTTCTGGGGGGCCATGGAGATAGCATGGTTACTATGATAAATTCAACTTTTGTAAATGGTAAAAAGATAACTGAATTGGTTAAAGAAGGAAAAATAAATCAGGAAAGATTGGATGAAATTATTGAGAGGACAAAAAAAGGAGGCGCAGAAATTGTAAAACTACTGAAAAGTGGTTCAGCATTTTACGCACCTGCTGCTTCAGGTGTTGAAATGGCAGAAAGCTATTTGAAAGATCTTAAAAAACAACTTCCTTGTGCGGCTTATTTAGACGGCGAGTATAATACTAAAGATTTATATGCAGGTGTTCCTGTTATCATAGGCTCAAATGGAGTGGAGAAAGTTATAGCTATCGAGTTAGGCGAAGAAGAAAAGAAAAATTTTGAGAATTCGATTAAGTCTGTTCAAGAACTTTTAAGTGCGGCGAAAAAAATTGATCCTGAGTTAAATTAGTTTTTTTTATAAATAGCGATAATACATTTGCCAAATTTATAACAGGAAAAAAAATCAATTAAAATAGTCAAAGGGGTAAAGATTTTATCCCATAAGAAAATTTTAAAATCAGAGGGAAAAGTTTCGTTTCTGAAAATTATTTTATTTAGATAATATAAGATATATCCAATTGAGTCTAAGTATTTTAAATTGACTAATTCTAAATTATTGAAGTTTCTTTTGAAAAAATTTTTCTCATATCTTCTAAAGTGACCAACAGCCTTATCTAAATTACTATAAATTTTTTCATGAGCTGGAGCCATTATTATGAGGTGTCCTCCACTGTTTAATTTATCCGTTGCTATTGCAATTTCTTGAACGTCATCTTTAATGTGTTCAAGAACATGGAAATATAAAATCGTATCAAATTTTTTTTCAATATTAGCAACCGATGACTCAAAAATTTCAATATTACTCATATTTCCAAAATTTTTATTTAAACTAGTTATATTTCTATTATCAGTTTCTGTAAGAGTTATCTTAGTTGAAAATGACTTATAATAATTTCGTGTAAAACTACCACATCCAGCTCCGACCTCCAGAATATTTCCTCGTAAATATTTCTTAATCATTGATAAACAATATTTTATGTGAAAATTTGCTTTATCAAATCTTTCGGTAGCTGTTTCAGGATAATTTTCCATTTTCAAAACATTCCAATTAAAGTAAAAGTAACTAATTGAAAAATTTAATGGATATATTACCCAAAAATAAAATATTTAACACAAATTTTTATTATTTACTTTTAGTTATACTTTACTCTTTTTTTATTAATTTCTACTACGCAAATCTTGGGGTTTTTCCCATTGATACTTTTTTTCATTACGATTCATCTTACAGAATTCTAAATAATGAATATCCAATAAGAGACTTTTGGACAGTTTCAGGATTAAGCGTAGATTTAATTCAATCAATTTTCTTTAAAATTTTTGGAATAAGTTGGTTTTCACATATCTTGCATTCTTCTTTTTTTAACTGTCTTATATCTGTTTTAATTTTTAATTTTTTTCTAAAACTAAAAATAAACAGAAATAAATCATTAGTATATACATTATGTTTTTCTACATTAGCATACACTATCTCAGGCACACCCTTTGTAGACCATCATGCGGTCTTTTTTTTGATGATAGGTTCTATTTTGCTAATAGACGTTATTTACAAACCGGATAAAGAATATTTATGGTTTTTAGTAGTGTTAGCTTTATTTTTTAGTTTCATTTCTAAACAAGTACCCTTAGCGTATGCAATTATTTTTCAAAGCCCTTTAGTTTTGTATTATTTGGTTAAAAAAAATAATTTACGACCTGTAAAACTTGTTTTATTATCTTCATCATTTGTCTTAATAGTATTATTTTTTTTATTAAAGATTTTAGATGTTGACCTTAATTTATTTATAGATCAGTATTTTAATTATCCAAGATCTATTGGAGCTAATCGTTTTGGAGTTTTAGAGATCTCTGTTGAAACTTTTCTAAATAAATATAAATTTATACTTTTTCCAGTCTTATTAGGTATTATTTTTAAAATTTACTCGTATAAAAAGAACAAAAAAATTCCTTTAGAAAAAGTAATTAGCTATCTTATAATTTTATCTTTAACAGTTGTTTTAATTTTCCACCAATTAATGACTAAAAATCAAATGTTTATTTATTTTCTTATTCCAATTTTATTTGCTTTTTTAGAGTCAGATAAAAACATTATAAAAAAAAAATATAGAAATATCTTTTCTATTTTTTTAATTTCTCTGGTTATATTTTCTACTATTAAATATCATATGAGATTTAATGAAAATAGAAAATTTCATGAATTAGATGCATCCGATTTACAAAAAACGGTTAATGCAATTGAGATACATCAAAGTTTAAAAGGTCTTAAATGGATTAACCCGTTTTTTAATGGAGAAACGTCACAAGAAATTAAATTGATAAAACTAGGCGTTAGTCAACTTGATAAAGTAAATAATGAATTAATGCTTTTAACAAACTATTTGTTTATAGATTCAATCACAGAAAAAAAGATGAATTATCCAAGTAGGGCAATAACAGGTGATGGAACATCATTTCCACTTGTAGACAATAAATATTTCAAAAATTATAAAAATTTTTTAAGAAAATTAATTATAAAAAATAAGATTGAGCAAGTATACATTTTCAAACATGAATCTTTATCTCATAGATCATTTACTAATTATTTTGAAAAAAACTGTTACACAATTAACGAAAACGATTTATTTATAATAGTAAATATAAAGTGTCTAAATTGATTTGATAGATTTTATCATTTCTTTGTAATTGATTGGATAAGAAGTTTGGTGCTTTTTTTTAATTACTAACAAGATTAAATTAAAAAAAATAATCAAAGAAGCAAAAAATATTTTTGGTAAAAAAGTTTTCAAAACAAAATTTATAATTAATATATATAAAATAGAATTTAAAAAAATCTTATTTATAAAAAGGGAATTAATTCTTATTGAGTGTTCTAAAAGGTCATAAAGTTTTAAATGAGAGTTATCAAAGTATCTTTTTCCGCGTTTAGCATAAGTTCTTTTTATCAAACAATTTTTAACAACGGAACTTGAATGTGCTAACCAAGATTGATTTTTAAAAATAATTTTCTTAATGTTCCGTGAGTGAAAACTAGTAAAGTTACCAAACGATATCCATTTAAAAGTAAAAAAAAAGGTGATCAATAGATGTAATTTATATAAAAATCTAATGATAAAGGACTCTTTCCTTTTTTTTCTATTAGAAGTAATAACAAAATTTTCATATTTTTTTGCCAAGTTAATCATCTTTAAAATCTCAACAGGCTGATCCTCTCCATCCCCGTCCATAACTGTGACAAAGAATTGTTTTTTGAGACTTTCAACATATGACAGGCCTATCGCTATAGACTTTTGACTACCAAGATTTTTTTTTAGTTTAAGCACTGTGATTTTTTCAAATTTGCTAAATTTGGTTTTGATTAAATTAATTTTTTCAGATGAACAATCATCTATAATTAAAATTTGATTTTTAAAATATTTTAATTTCTTTAAAGTTTTATTTATTTCAATTAAGAGTTTAGACAGCGAATTCCAATCATTATAAACTGGAATTAATATGATATGTCTATTAGTTTTCAATTTAATTGATGTTCTTTTGAAGATCAGATTTAATTTTTTCTAAAAACTTATTTATTAAAATAGCATCCTCGGATTTTAAAAAATTTTCTTTGTTTATTGCATTATTCATTTCTTCTCTAATTTTTGTTTTAAAAATTTCTACTGACTCTTTAGAAATATTATCTTTTATTTTTCTTTCAATTTCTTTTGACACATAGTTATATGTTAGATGAAAGCCTAATAAAAAAAGCAAAAATATTAATACAGATTTGTAAAAAAAAATTTTCATACTTTGTTAATTTTTCTTATAAATTTCATAAATACTAATTTTGTTCTTTTTGAATTCATAAATTTTACTAAAATTTTTAGGAACTTCATATTTTTTTATTAATCTAGCATTCACCTCTGATATATTATTTTTAAATATATACTCTGCAAGATGATATTCCTGCCCAAGAATGTTGAATTTTTTACTGTCATCTAAGGATAAGCCTTCAAGGCCTCTTTGTATTGGAGTATGGCTAGCAACGGCTACATTAATTTTATTTCCTTTTTCAATTTCTAATAATTTTTGAAAAAAATGTTTAGTTCCTACTCCATGATAATCACCCTCATAGCCATTAATAGTTTTTTCACTTAAAAAATTATTGAAATATATACTTTGATAAGGATGAAATTTAATTATTGAATGCACATTTTGTAAAATTACAAAAATACTTAAAAGAATAAATGATTTTTTTAAATACTTTATTTTATAAAACTTAATTTTAATAAAATCTAAAGTTAATACTGCAAAATAAACTATAAATATATTCAAAAAATAAACTAGACGCCAACCGTTGTACATGGGCGCTTTTGAAATTAAAAACAAAAGATAAAAAGTTATAAAAAAAAGAAAAAAAACAAAATCTATTTCTTCTTTTTTGCTTCTCCATAAGTCATTGTGTATGGAATTTTTTGTCACTTTTAAAAAACGATTTCCAAGTCTTAATAAATATGTCGATAAACCGAAAATAAATATTAAAAACTGTAAGACCGGGGACGTTATCATTATCCAATTAAGAATATAACTATCTGGAACAATTCTATTGGAAATATAATTATTATCATAGAGAATTTTTACATCTATAAGATCTCTTGTTAAAAATTTAAAAATATCATAAAAATTATCTAATGGGTTTGACCATAAGTAAGGCCAAAACATATATAAAAAAATCAAAAAAAATAAAAAGTAAATTAAAATTTTTTTTAAAATATCAGCGGAATTTTTATTATAAAAATTTTTAATAATTAATATAAATATAAATAATAATGGAAGAATGATTGAAAAAATTCTTAAGTTTACTGACAATGCTGTAAAAAATGCCAATAATATTAAGTTTTTAACATTAAACCGTCCTATAGACTCTAAAAAAAAATATAAGGTCATTGTGAAAAAAGATAAATACAAAACATCCTTGTATAAAAAGCTGTCACCAAAAATTCTCGGTGTAGTTATATAAATAATTAGCCCTACAAAACTTAAAAAATAATTATTAAATCTTTTAAATAAAATCTTATAAAAAAATAAAGAACTTAAAAGAAATATTGAATAGCCCATGAAGTGTTTTAAGTAATAAATTTTGTTGATTTCATCTATTTGAAAAATAATTTCCAAATAGGCGGCAGGTAAATCTAAGACTATTCCATATCTATTAAAGTAAGACGGACGATTTAAGGTATAATCGTAAATATCATTAATTTTTTTTTGGGTAACATCTTGAAAATCTGAAAAGCCAAAAATTTCAGATAAATAGTTTAACCAGTACAGACCGTTTAATCTGTGAAACTTTTCTTCGATATGAATTCCAAATTCTTCAAGTCTCCAATATGATAATATTAGTGCTAGGCCATAAAAAATTATTAACAAAGAAGTATTTTTGTGCTTATAATAATTAAAATTCATTATATTTTACATTGTTCAAACTTTAAGTTTGTAAGAGTTTATATTATATAGAACGAAAATATAATATTAATAATTATGAATATTCATGAACATCAAGCTAAAGAGATATTGAAAGAATTTGGAGCCCCAGTTTCTAATGGTGTTGTAATATTTAATGTTGAGGATATTGAAAAAGAATTAAAAAAAATTAAATCAAAAAATCTTGTTTTAAAAGCACAAATACACGCTGGAGGCAGAGGAAAAGCTGGAGGTGTAAAATTAGTAAAAAATTCAAATGATCTTTATTTAGAGGCTAAAAAAATGATGGGAAAAATTATCGTTACACATCAGACTGGGCCTGAAGGAAAACAGATTAAGAGGCTATATATAGAGGAGGCATCTGAAATTTCAAAAGAGTTTTATCTTTCTTGTTTAGTTGATAGGGAAAGCTCAAAAATCGCTTTTATCAGCAGCACAGCAGGAGGTATGGATATTGAAAAAGTTGCACATGACACACCAGAAAAAATTGTTACAATCAAAGTAGATTATGGAGAAAGAATTGCTTTAAATCACATAGAAAAAATTTTAGAACCCTTTAATTTTGATGACAATCAAAAAAAAGAGGCAATTAAATTAGTTGAGGCATTATTCAAAATCGTCACTCAAAAAGATGCTACATTAGTTGAAATCAATCCCTTGGTTATAACAAAAGATAATAAAATTTTATGTTTGGATGCGAAAATGAATTTTGATGATAATGCAATTTTTAGAAGACCTGAAATTTTAAAACTTAGAGATTTAAATGAGGAAGATTCATCAGAAATAGAGGCAAGCAAACATGATCTAGCTTATATAAAACTTCATGGGACGATTGGATGTATGGTAAATGGGGCAGGACTAGCAATGGCAACAATGGATATTATTAAATTATATGGTAAAGAACCTGCAAATTTTTTAGATGTTGGTGGTGGAGCATCAAAAGAAAAAGTTACCGAGGCATTTAAATTATTATTATCAGACGAAAATGTTAAAGGAATATTAATTAATATTTTTGGTGGAATTATGAGATGCGATGTTCTCGCCCAAGGTGTTGTTGAGGCCGCAAAGCAAGTTAACCTGACTGTTCCCCTGGTAGTAAGACTAGCAGGAACGAATTTTCTGGAAGGAAAAAAAATATTAGAAAAATCAAATTTAAAAATTTTGTCAGCTGATGATTTAAATGATGCTGCTAAAAAAATAGTTAACGCAATTAAATAATAAATGTCAATTTTAGTAAATAAAAATACAAAAGTAATTTGTCAAGGTTTTACTGGAACCCATGGCACTTTTCATTCTGAACAAGCTATAAAATATGGCACACAGTTGGTTGGTGGTGTAACACCAAAAAAAGGTGGTCAAAAGCACTTAAATTTACCAGTTTTTAACTCTGTACAAGAAGCAAAGGAGCAAACTCAGGCAAATGCCTCTATGATATATGTACCACCTCAATTTGCAGCTGCAGCAATAATTGAGGCTATTCATGCAAATATGGAAATAATAGTTTGTATTACTGAGGGTATTCCGGTTATGGATATGCTCAAAGTTAAAAAAACTTTAAACAAAAGTTCATCGAGATTAATAGGTCCAAATTGCCCTGGAATTATTACGCCTGATGAATGTAAAATTGGAATAATGCCTGGAAATATTCATAAAAAAGGATCTGTTGGAATTGTATCGAGATCAGGAACTTTAACTTATGAGGCAGTGGCACAAACTTCAGTTAATGGCATGGGCCAATCAACATGTATTGGCATAGGAGGAGACCCAATAAATGGAACGAACTTCATAGATTGCCTAGAACTTTTTCTTAAAGATGATGAGACTGAGTCTATAATTATGATCGGTGAAATCGGGGGGACAGCGGAAGAAGAAGCTGCAGAATTCTTAAAAAGGGAAAAAGTAAAAAAACCGATGGTAGGTTTTATTGCTGGATTGACTGCGCCACCAGGAAGAAGGATGGGACACGCTGGTGCTATCATATCTGGGGGCAAGGGAGGCGCAGAAGATAAAATTGATTTAATGAAATCTGCTGGAATTACTATATCCAATTCTCCTGCAGACATTGGTAAAACACTTTTTAATAAACTAAATAGTTGATTTTTGATAATTTATGTTAAAATAAAACACTAATGTCATCTTCAAACAAAAATATAAATTTAAAAAAAACTTCTTTTTTATCAGGAATAAACTCTGAATTCATAAACGAATTTTATTCAGATTATTTGACTGATCCAAAATCGATACCAGAGGGGTGGAGAAAATTTTTTAATGGCCTAAGTGAAGATGAAAAATTAGTTTTAAGAGATTTAAAAGGGCCAAGTTGGTCACCTGAGAAAAAAATAAAAAACATAAGAAATTTAATTCAAGACACAGAAAAAAAGGAGGGTGAAAATATTAATGTTAATTTTGAATCTGTTAAAGAAGCCTCAAAAGACTCTGTAAGAGCAATTATGTTAATAAGGGCCTATAGAATAAGAGGTCATTTAATCGCAAATCTAGATCCGTTATCAATTCAAATAAAAGACGAACATCCGGAGCTGAAGCCTGAGACTTATGGTTTTTCAAAAAAAGATTATGGTAGAAAAATATTTCTCGATGGTGTTCTAGGAATTCAATACGGTACTCTCCATCAAATTTTGGATATTTTAAAAAATACTTATTGCTCAAATATAGGTTATGAGTTTATGCACATGGGTGACCCAGATGAAAAAGCTTGGATTAGAGACAGAATAGAGGGTCCGGAAAAAAATATTGTTTTCACAGAAAATGGAAAAAAAGCGATCTTAAATAAAATTATACAAGCAGAGGGTTTTGAAAAATACTTGCACGTAAAATTTGTTGGTACAAAAAGATTTGGACTTGATGGAGGAGAGGCACTAATTCCAGCCTTGGAACAAATAATCAAAAGAGGTGGAAATTTAGGTGCCAAGGAAATTAAAATAGGAATGCCCCACAGAGGAAGATTAAATGTTTTAGCTAATGTGATGGGAAAACCTTTTAAAGCAATTTTTAGCGAATTTTTTGGCAAATCAGTAAGCGCAAGCAAAGATTTTGAGGGAGATGTTAAATATCATTTAGGCGCCTCATCAAATAGAGAGTTCGACGGGAATTTAGTGCATATAAGTTTGACTGATAACCCTTCTCACTTAGAAGCTGTAAATCCTGTGGTCCTTGGTCAAGTAAGAGCAAAACAATTTTTTCATAAAGATAAAGATAGAAAAAAAGTTATTCCAGTTTTGATGCACGGTGATGCTGCATTTGCAGGCCAAGGAATAGTAGCAGAGTGTTTTGCAATGTCTGGTTTACCAGGTCATAATATTGGAGGAACAATACATGTAATAGTAAATAACCAAATAGGATTTACGACTGCTCCAAGATTTGCGAGATCTTCACCTTATCCATCTGATGTTGCCAAAATCGCTCAAGCACCAATATTTCATGTCAATGGAGATGATCCTGAAGCAGTTGTGCATTGTGCTAAAATTGCTACAGAATACAGACAGAAATTTAATCGTGATGTAGTCATTGATATGGTTTGCTATAGAAGATTTGGACATAATGAAGGTGATGAGCCCTCATTCACTCAACCAATTATGTATAAAAAAATCAAAAGTCATCCAACTACTTTAGAAATATACGGAAAAAAATTAAGTCAGGAAGGCCTTACCTCTGATGAGATATTAAAAAGAGATAAATTAGATTTTAAAAAATATTTAGAAAAAGAATTTGTATCTTCAAAAAATTACAAATCAGAATTAAAATGGTTTGATGGAGTATGGTCAAGATTTAAACCAGGTTTAGGAAAGGATAAAAAAGGAGCAAGCGGTGTTGATAAGCATAAATTAATTAAAATTGGAAAAAAAATATCAACCATACCCAAAAACCTAAATATTCATAAAACACTTCGAAGAGTTTTTGAGTCAAGATTACAAATTTTTAATAGTACATATAAAATAGACTGGTCGACAGCAGAAAGTTTGGCATTTGGAACTTTATTGACTGAGGGTTTTTCAGTCAGAATGTCTGGGCAGGACTCGGGTAGAGGAACTTTTAGTCAAAGGCATGCTGTTTTAAGAAATCAAGAAAGTCATGAAAGATATATCCCTTTAAACAATATTCAAAAAGGACAAAAAAATTTTGAGATTATCGATAGCTTATTGTCAGAGCTTGCTGTTTTAGGATTTGAATTTGGCTACTCTCTCTCAGAGCCAGAAACATTAGTTCTCTGGGAAGCGCAGTTTGGTGATTTTGCTAATGGAGCTCAAATAATTATAGATCAATTTATAACTTCAGGAGAGTCAAAATGGGGAAGAGCAAGCGGATTAGTTATGTTGTTACCACATGGTTATGAAGGACAAGGACCGGAACACTCTTCTGCAAGACTAGAAAGATTTTTGCAACTCTGTGCAGGAGAAAATATACAAGTAGTGAATTGTACAACACCTTCAAATTATTTCCATGTATTAAGAAGACAGATGCATAGAGAATTTAGAAAACCACTTATTATAATGACTCCGAAATCTCTATTAAGACATAAGCGATGTATTTCTGATATTTCTGAATTTTCATCTAAAAGTACATTTCATAGAGTTCTAGAAGACGACGCCTATAATAAAGAAAGCAATTTAACTTCCTTGGTGAAAGATAAGCAAATAAAAAAAGTAGTAATGTGTTCTGGTAAAATATATTATGACCTTATCGAAGCTAGGGAAAAATATAAAAGAAAAAATGTGGTTTTAATTCGTCTTGAACAATTATATCCATTTCCAGCTAAAACTTTAGCTAATATATTGAAAAGATATAAACAGGCAAAGTTTATATGGTGTCAAGAAGAACCGAAAAATATGGGTGCATGGAATACTGTAAGAAACTATATAGAAAGAACCCTTGAGATGATTAATTTAAGAAATATCAACGTTAAATATGTAGGAAGACAAGCTTCTTCATCAACTGCGACTGGAAATGCAAACAAACATCTTGCACAACAAAAAGAAATATTAGAAAAGATACTTAAAGATTAAATGTCAGAAAAAATTACAGTTCCA
>MDTE01056339.1_pt1 | contig 13576 bp, 11 predicted proteins | sample 811231 | NCBI WGS metagenome assembly MDTE01 (sample SAMN05326651, study PRJNA326480) | marine metagenome | isolation source: seawater | place: Indian Ocean: Red Sea | collected 2010
AAAAATTTTGACAAGTGTAACAAATACAATGGGGATCGAGTGGGTTTGAATCTGATCGATGACAGGCATTGCGCAAATTTACTTCACCCATCCGGGTAAAAGCCTGGTTGGTCCTTCCTGATCTAGTAGGAAGAACGCAGTCAAACATATCGATTCCCCGCTTCACAGCACCAATTAAGTCTTCAGGCTTTCCTACCCCCATTAGATACCGTGGCCTCTCTGGAGGCATTATAGGCCCAAGTTTCTCGACTAAACTAAACATATATTGTTGCCCCTCGCCAACAGCTAGGCCACCGATTGCATAACCATCAAAGCCTATGGATGTTAATTCAGCAAGTGATTCTTCCCTTAGGTCTAGGTATATACCGCCTTGAATAATTCCAAAAAGAGCATGGCCTTTTCGTTCTGTGAAAGCTTCTCGTGAACGCTTTGCCCAACGCATCGAAAGTCGCATGGATTGCGCAGCTTTTTCTTTTGGTACTGGAAATGAAGTACACTCGTCCAATACCATTGATATATCAGAATTCAGCATACGCTGTATCTCGATAGTTTTTTCGGGCGTTAACGAATGCTTTGAGCCGTCTATATGTGATCTAAAAGTAATACCTTCTTCAGAAACCGTGGAAAGCTTTTTTAATGACATTGCTTGAAATCCGCCAGAGTCTGTGAGAATCGGTCCATCCCAATTCATAAATTTGTGCAGTCCCCCTAGCATTTCTATCCGTTCAGGCCCGGGTCGAAGCATTAAGTGATAGGTATTACTTAAAATACACTCTGTTCCGGTTGCACGAACATCATCTGGTTTTACTGCTTTAACTGTCGCAGCCGTGCCAACTGCCATAAAAGCGGGAGTTTCGAATGTTCCGTGGGCTGTGGTTATTTTTCCGCGTCGGGCTGCTCGATCGTTTTCATTTAGCTGAAAATTAAAATTAGTCATTTTTGATTATTGAAGTTGCATTTTCAATTAGGCAGCAATCACCATAAGAATAGAAACGATAATTATTATATTTAGCATATTTATAGGCATGCTTAATACGTTCAAGTCCGGCAAATGCTGCAACCAAAACGAACAGTGTGGATTTTGGTTGATGGAAATTTGTTAGCAGCATGTCAACAATTTTAAATTGGTAGCCTGGGGTAATAAAAAGTTGTGTTTCCCCTTCAAAGGGCCTGACAGTGCTATTTGTGTGGGCTGCACTTTCAAGCAATCTTAGGACTGTTGTTCCACAAGCAATAATTTTGTTACCGCGTCTTTTTACATCATTAATCATCTCAGCGATTTCAGGTAAAAGCTGTCCCCATTCAGAATGCATGGAGTGTGCAGCTGTGTCCTGTGCTTTTATTGGAAGAAAAGTACCAGCTCCTACGTGCAGCGTTAGTTCTCCGACAAGCACTCCCCGTTTTTTTAATGCTTCCATTGTTTCTTTTGTAAAATGGAGTCCGGCTGTAGGAGCTGCAATTGCGCCATCATATGATGCAAATATTGTTTGATAGTCACTTAAATCTGTTGAATTGTTCGTATGCTTACGTTTTATATAGGGAGGCAGGGGGGCACCTCCATGTGTTGCAATATTTCTTTTTAACTTATCTGTGCTGCAAGCAAATGCTAGATCAACTTCACCACCAGCCCTTTTTGATTTAACTAAGGCTGAAAAGTTTGAAGCAAAATTTATCTGATCACCAGATTCAACCTTTTTTGCTGGTTTTATGAATGCCCTCCAACAAGTTGATGAGATTTGTTGATGCAGGGTCGCTTCAATATGAGCTTTTTGGGGAATATTACCTAGCTGATTCCTCAATCTGTATCCGTTCAAGCGCGTTGGCACTACTCTTGTGTTATTAAAAACAATCAGGTCGCCCGGAGCGAGGAGCTCTGGGATGTTTTTAAATCCATAATCGCTTAATGATATTTTTTTTTCGGCTATTATATGCAGCAATCTTGAACTGTCTCGAGGGTTGGCAGGTTTTTGGGCAATATATTTGCTTGGTAGATCAAAATCAAATAACGATACTTGCATTATTTTCTCTGGTGTAGTTTGGTTTAAACATTGGTATTGCACCGTATATCTTTCCTCAAAAATCGATAAATGATTGCAGTCCATTGATCCTGCTCAAGCTTTATTGCTTGCCAATATTTCTTAATGGGAAAGTTGTTTTCATTCATACTTTTTATTTGTAAAGAAATTAATTGTAAAGAAACGATAATTGCTATGTGGCAGAGAAAAGTTTCATAGCACCTTGGATTGGGGAACAAGTATGAAAATCATACCACCTGCAGCTAGAAAAAAGAAATATAACAGCACTTTTCATGGCGACCGTCGAACAGACGACTATGCTTGGTTGAAGGATGAAAATTGGCACTCAATTATCAACAATCCGTCACGCTTAAAACCAGATATTCGAGAATACCTGGTTGCAGAGAACGTGTATACAGATCAGATAATGTCAGATAATGAGCAATTGCAATCTAACATATATAAAGAACTCAGGTCCCGAATAAAAGAAAATGACGTTACGGTGCCAGTTATTGATGGGGGCTACAGTTACTATCAGCGCTATGAAGAAGGAGGGGAACACCCGATATATTGTCAGCAAGAGAATGAGACCGGAATTGAGGCAATCCTTCTTGATGGGAATGAAGAGGCGCAGGGGAGAGAGTTTTTTGATATAGGCTTTTGTCACTATTCACCAAATCACAAATTGGTCGCATTTGGGGTTGACGTGAAAGGTTCGGAAAAATTTTCTGTTAGAGTACGTGAAATTGAAACGGGAGAAGAGGTCATTGCGCGATTAGAAAATGTTGGATCGGATTTAGTTTGGTTGCCAGATTCAAAGTCGTTCCTTTACGTATGCGTCGATCAGAATCATCGACCAGCAAGCATATGGCAATATTTTCTGGCGGGTGCTGATGAAAAACATAAAAAATTGTACGAAGAAACAAACCCGCAATATTTTTTGGAAATGAGTTTGACCGAGGATCGTCGTTTCATAGTGATTAATAGTTATGATCACGTTACATCAGAGATAAGTTTGCTTAATACAGGCCACCCTGAAAATGGGCTTTCTTTAATTTTTCCACGAGAAACAGGGACAAAATATATAGTCTCAACTCACTTAGAGCACTTAATTGCATTAACAAATTGTGATGGGGCAGAAGATTTTAAGATTATTCAGGCCCCAATTAATAAGGACGATTTTACAAGAAGTAGTGATTTAGTCCCGCACAAAAGTGGTCGGTTGATTCTAAAAATGCAGTTATTTCAGAAATTTCTTGTTAGGCTTGAATATTGGAATGCTCTTCCCCGGATAATTATAAGAGAGTGGGAAACTGGGGAAGAGTTGGAACTAGAAGTTTCTGGGGAAGCATATTCACTTGAGTTAAATATTACCAGCCAATATTTTTCGAATACATTGCGTTTTTCATATTCTTCTCCAAGCACACCAACGGAGATATTTGACTTCGATATGCATACGCGACTGAAGACCATTAGGAAAACTCAAGAAATTCCATGTGGATATAACAAAAAAGACTATAGCACGAGACGTCTTTTTGCGCAGGCGGATGACGGTGAGTTAATCCCTGTTACGTTACTCTATCGGAATGATATTCCGCGAGATGGCAGTGCGCCATTACTCTTATATGCTTATGGTGCTTATGGTCTTGATGTACCTGCGTCTTTTTCAGCTAAAAGGATCTCGTTAATTGACCGAGGCTTTATTTTTGCAATTGCTCATGTCAGAGGAGGCATGGCAAAGGGGTATAGATGGTATAAGGAGGGCAAATTAGATAAAAAGCATAACACTTTCAGTGATTTTATTTCAGCAGCCAATATGCTTATAAAAAGGGGATTTACACGATATGGTTATATCACAGCGCACGGTGGGAGTGCTGGTGGTATGTTAATAGGAGTGACACTTAATCAGAAGCCGGATATCTTAAAAGCAGCTATTGCAGAGGTTCCTTTTGTAGATGTTTTAAACACTATGTGTGATGCCTCGTTACCCCTTACCCCGATAGAATGGAAAGAGTGGGGTGATCCAATTAACAAAAAAGCGGACTATTTTCGGTTGCGAGGCTACTCGCCATATGAAAACGTGCGACAAAAAAATTACCCTAATATATTGGTTACTGCCGGGCTAACCGATCCGCGTGTTACATATTGGGAGCCTGCGAAGTGGGTTGCAAAACTTCGAGCTTTTAAGCGCGACAGAAACATATTAATTCTTAAGACTAATATGGCAGCAGGCCATTCTGGTGCAGCCGGTCGCTTTGACCAATTGAAAGAGACAGCGTTTAACTATGCATTTCTATTGAAGATATATGGGAAAATGAAAGAAGGCGATTGTTGCTGATAATTAAAACAAAAATATCTTTCTTTTTAAATCGGCAGTATAAAGATCGCTTTAATTAGTTGCATTGACTTTTACTAGGTTTCTCCTAATTATGCCGGTAATGCTTTACTGGCGTTGGTTTTAAGTGGAGAGTGCTTAGGAGGTGTTTACGAATACCCTAATCCATTCAGGAGAAAGCCTGTGACCCGCATGTCTATTTTTGATAGTCCACTTCTGTTAGGTTTTGATCATTTTGAGAGAGTGCTAGATCGTGCGACGAAAAATTCGGCAGAAGGTTACCCCCCTTATAACATTGAGCAAACTAGCGAAAATTCACTAAGAATTACTCTTGCTGTAGCTGGCTTTGTGATGGAAGACCTTACTGTTTCTGTTGAAGATAACCAATTAGTTATTCGCGGAAAAAATATTGATAACAAGGATAATCGGGTATTTATTCATCGGGGTATAGCTACCCGTCAATTTCAACGCAGCTTTGTTTTAGCCGAGGGGATAGAGGTCATTTGTGCCAATCTTGATAATGGGCTTCTCAATGTTGATTTAGAGCGCACTGTTCCAGAACCAGAAATCAAGAAAATTGAGATACAAACGACCAATGCAAAAAAAAAGGGAAGAAAAGCGTCGGAAACGATAGATGTTGAGCCAGGAGATTAGGAAAGATAAATTAGGCTGCTTGATATTCCTGGGGGGTTGTCAGGATGGCAAATATTCCGTCTGCACTCTCAGTACCGCGAAGTTTCTTGCAAATGTCTTGATCACGAAGCAAGCGTGCAACGAGTGCCAATGCCTTTAGGTGGTCCGTTCCAGCATGAATAGGAGCCAATAGCATGAATATCAAATCGACAGGCTGCTGGTCAATTGCTTGAAAATCTATTGGACGGCCTAATCTCGCAAATAGCCCGTGCAAATTATTCAGTTGGGGCACTTTCCCATGGGGGATCGCAATATAATTACCAACACCCGTAGTCCCAAGTCGTTCGCGTTCCATAATCGTTTCGAAGACGACCCGTTCCTTAATGCCTGTTATATTTCCCGCGAGGCGAGACAGTTCCTGTAAAGCCTGTTTCTTGCTAGTGACTTTCAGGTTTTCTATAATTCCTTCAGTGGCTAAGAGATCGGAGATCTCCATCGCATACCTCGTCTTTGTATTTTAAAAATTTCTAGTTGTTAGCCTTGTTTTGAATATCTGGTGAAGCTGTTGTACTGACTAGGGCATGTCTATAGATTGTTTAATATGTAAAATCAAAACCTGCGTCTCGTCATTTCAGGGTGCGGAAACTAGAATTCTAACGAACTTAAGTCAAGAGGGCTTTCGTTCAGGCGTAACGGAAGAACAAAGATTTCATTAGGACCGATGTCTACGGAACGTTAGATTTTTGGCGTCTGCGTTGCACTGATGACCCTATTCTCATTGATTCTCGATACTTCGCTACCGTGCGTCGAGCGATGTCAACGCCGCTTTTCTTAAGAATTAAAACTAATTTGTCATCAGATAGTATATTTGTGATTTCTTCACATTCGATTAGTTCTTTGATTTGGTGTCTAACGGCCTCGGCAGAATGCATCTCGCCATTCTGAGTAGAGGAAATAGCAGTAGTAAAGAAATATTTCATTTCAAGTACGCCGCGCGGAGTTGCAATAAATTTATTAGATGTAACACGACTTACAGTGCTTTCATGCATTTCTATTGCATCAGCTATGTCGCGCAGTATTAGAGGTTTTAAATATTTAACCCCTTTTTTAAAAAAAAACTCTTGGCGCTGCACTATCTCGCTTGCGACTTTAAGGATCGTGTTTGCTCTTTGATCGACCGCTTTAACCAACCAGTTTGCTGATTGGGCTTGTTCCATAACATATGATTTATCCTCCTTGCTTTCCATTTTATTGCTGACATGAAAGCAATATGTATTATTTACTAGAACTCTAGGTAAGGTGTCTGGATTGAGTTCAATATTCCATCCACCGGATGAGGATTCATTCATCAGCACATCAGGTTCAATGGTTCTTAGAATTTCATGAACAAAATCTTGTGCTGGTTTCGGGTTTAACGCCCGCACTTCTGCTATCATGTCTTGAAGGTCATCGCAATTGACGCCGCAAATAGTTTCTAATTGACTTAAGCTTCCTGACGCCAGTAAGTCCAAATTTTCGATTAAGAGCTGCATTGCAGGGTCTAATCGATTGCGGTCTTGGAGCTGCAAAGCTAGACAGTCTGCTAGGTCACGAGCAAAAACTCCCGGTGGATCAAACTTGCGCAGTTTTTTTAGAATAAGCTCTAAATACTGTTCTTCACACCCCAAGATGTTAGCGATTTCCAATAGCGGATTCCGCAAGTACCCAGCGTCGTCAAGTGAATCGATCAAGAATCCACCAATTAAGCGATCACTGACATCATTCACTTCAACGGCAAGTTGTTCTAAAAGATGTTCGCGCAGTGTCTTTTGCTTTGACAGTGTTTCTTCGAGATTTGGCAATTCGTCAGTAAAATTCGCATGGCCTGAGCTTACACTAAATGGGCCAGGAGGACCCTCAGGTCGCAGCAAACTTTCATTACCATTAGAGTTATTATAGATATTATCGTAGTCGACATCTAATGTCTGATCGTTGGGAATTTCGGCAGGTGCAAATGTATCTAACTTTATTGCGTTAAGAGGTTCAGCATTAATGCCAATGTCATCATCGTAATCCTCCTGATCAGGCGATTCGACATCAATTACTTCGCCCTCATCTCTTTCTAACATTGGATTACGTTCTAGCTCTTGTTCAATGAATGCACGAAGTTCTAAATTTGACATTTGTAGAAGCTTAATTGCCTGTTGTAGCTGAGGTGTCATAACCAACGTTTGTGTTTGCCGTTGGTCTATGCGCGGCGCCATTACCATATTGGGCCTTTCAGAGTTTAATCAAAGATCAAACCTACCACCTAAATATTTAATCAAAGATTAAATCTATCGCCTAAATAGACACGCCTCACATCTTCATTCCCTATGATATCTGATGGTGCCCCGTCCATTAGCATCATACCATCGTGAATAATGTATGCGCGATCAATAACATCCAATGTTTCGCGTACGTTATGATCAGTGATTAACACGCCGATTCCGCGATCTTTAAGGTGTGCTACCAAATCTCGTATATCCCCAACAGCAATTGGATCGATCCCGGCAAAAGGTTCATCAAGCAATATAAAATGTGGGTTCGCTGCTAGCGCGCGTGCGATTTCTACTCTTCGTCGTTCACCCCCTGACAGGGTCATTGCAGAAGTTCGCCGCAAATGTGAAATAGAAAATTCCGCAAGTAAAGTATCCAAAATTGCTTCTCTGCGTTCTCGGCTTTTCTCAACTACTTCTAATACAGCGCGGATATTATTTTCTACAGAAAGCCCACGAAAAATTGATGCTTCCTGAGGAAGATAACCGATCCCAAGCCGAGCTCTACGATACATTGGGAGGCCCGTGATATCAGTTCCGTCAAGAATTATATTGCCGTAGTCAGGGGATATGAGCCCAATTATCATATAAAAACAGGTTGTCTTTCCTGCTCCATTTGGCCCCAATAAACCAATAGCTTCACCCCGTTGCACTTCAATGGTCACGCTGCGCACAACGGGGCGCTTTTTGAATTGTTTTCCTAAATCACGAGCTGTTAATCCAAGATTTTTCTGCGTTATAAGCCGGGGGGGCGTATCTTGGTTATCTCCCGTATCCTGTTTTGTTGCAAGGTAGCGATCGTTCAAAACGTTTCTCCAGACTTATAAGTTATCATTGTAATTTCTATTTTGCTTTTTTCGTTGGAACTAGTGTTCCTGACACTCTGTTTGCTGAACTATTACCACACCCAAATAAATGGCTTATTCCTGTATTTAGATCGACTTCGGCGCGACAGCCTTGCAGTAGATTGTCCGCTCGTTTGAGCGTAACTGATCCTACCAATGTGGCAATACCACTTTCAACGTTGTATATACCACGGTCAGCTGTAGCTGTTTCTTCAGAGGTTACAATACGCACTTTATCAAAGGCATCAACCCTATAAACCGCAGTTTTACCTTTTTTATCTTGTCTTGTATGTGCCACCAGAACATCTGCCCAAAGCTTTTTATTTTCGCGAACCACTGAGGCATTGCCACGGGCAACGGCCATATTCTTGTCTTCCCAGTACTCCAATTGCTTTTCTGCACTGATAGTATCCTTACCTGACACTAACCGGACATTATTACCATCTAACACCAAGACGCGTTGATCAGCACTATAAATAGCATGATCACCGTAAGCTGTTTCGCTTGGAGACTCTATTCGTACTTTTCCAAACGCATCGAGTCTCCAGATTTCTGTTTGGTTAGTATTATTTTTCCGATAATAGGCTCTTAATTCGTCTGCAAAAATTCGTATGTCACCGCGAACAGCTTTCGCATTACCTCTTGCAAAAAAAACGGAGTTTTGCTGTTGCCATTCAATCCCGTCGGTAGCAGAAACTTCTATTGGTGTATTATCACCATTACCCCCCAGACTGAGGCTTTGAGCTGCGGTATTCTGAGTCAAAAAGCCATCGGTAATAATTAATGCTAAACAAAAAATAGTGGTTGAAGAAAACCGGCGAAAGTATTTTTTTATATTAAAAATATTATTCATTGTTCACTCAATTCTGCATTTGGAAATACAACAATTTTACTGTTTCCAGTGAAGAAAATTACTTTCCCTTTTTCAATAAAGCGAAACCCTTGTGCCTCTACAACGCCAAAGGGTCCTTGTCCATGAACTCGGACGTTGCTTTCTGCAATATTGGTGTCTAGATAAATTTTGGCCTTGTCAGTTTGAAGTTCGTAGCCGGAATCATGGTATAGATTCACTTTTCCTTCTAGCTCCAATTCTTTTTCGATTCTTGCAAAAACACCACGGTTTGCTGAAAGGGCAAGCCAAGAACCATTTTTTATAGAAAGGTCGGCTTTGGGCATTTTGAGCTCAAACAAACTGTCCGATTTTTTTATTGTTTTCGCAATTTCAGCAGTGATTGTAAATGGTTGTTCTTCATTATCAGTTCCAATATATCGAGGGTTTACCATTGCAGGGTCATTTGATCCATCAAGATCTAATGAAGCGAATCCAATGTGGAAGTCCATATGTTCCGTTTCTAACATGGGCCATAATAAAATCAAGGTCACAACCCCTAGCGCGACAAGGGGCAGTGCGTACTTCACGATTCTAACAAAAGCAGTATATCGCTTTACCGATGTAAAAGAGGGATTTGATCGGGTGCTAAATGAGCCAGAATGTTTACCGTCATGTTTGGGGGGTGATCCGTGTGCGTCGTTTGGCATGATTGCCACGTCTTCCCCCTCTCATTAGGCTATACCAACACTTATGCAGTCATGAATATGCACAACTCCAATTGGAATATTGTCTTTCACTACGAAGAAATTTGTTATTTTTTCAGAATTCATTCTATTTAACGCTTCGCTTGCAAGTGTTTCAGAATTAATGGTTTTTGCGTCTGGCGTCATGATCTCATCTACACGGGACTGCAATATGTTATCTCCCATATGTCGGCGAAGGTCCCCATCAGTAATTACCCCAATTAATTTTTTGTTTTTCTCAATAACACCAATACAGCCAAGTCGTTTTGAGGTCATTTCAATGATTGCTTCAGACATCAAGGCATTTCTACTAATAAGTGGTATTTTATCACCAATGTGCATGATATCTCGAACTTTTAGTAGTTGTTGGCCTAACTTTCCCCCTGGATGGAAAGTTTGAAAATTCTCGGAAGTAAAATTTTTTCGCTCAAGTAAAGCGATTGCGATAGCGTCCCCGAGGGCTAATGCCATGGTTGTTGATGTTGTTGGGGCTAAGCCCATGGAGCATGCTTCAACATTTTTTGGAAGTATTATGCTAATGTTTGCTGCGTTGCCTAGTTCACTTTTTTTTCTACTGGTGACCGCAATAAGTGGGATTTTCAATTGTGTCGCGTAACGTATCAAATCAGTAAGCTCCGGAGTGTTACCGGAGTTAGAGATTGCAAAAAGGGCATCGTTTTTTGTAATCATCCCCAGATCGCCATGAGAGGCCTCTGCCGGGTGAACAAAGAAAGCAGGTGTTCCAGTTGATGCTAGTGTGGCAGCAATTTTACGAGCAACATGCCCACTTTTCCCGATTCCGGTAACGGCAACACGACCTGTTATTTCCGTCAAAATATCTAATGCGGAAATGAAATCTTCACCTAAAGCTCCGCTAAGGGCTTTGAGACCTTCTATTTCCGAGCTAATTACTTTACGTGCAAGAACTAAGTCTTTGCTTTTATAGGTCTGATCAAAAACTGAAACGACCGTGTTATCATTCATGCTACGATACCCGTTAAATCTCATTCAGGAGGGGCTTTTACCACAAGAACATTGATTTTGAGTATGCCTTGTTTCCCATAGAAGTTCAACTAGTGGTTAGGTGGATAAAAATGTTCCTAGTGAGAAAATATATCAGTATGCCCCCACCCGGTTAGATCTAAAATTGCTTGCGTTGGCAGAAATTTAAAGCAACTCTCCGCAAGGTTGTTTCTTTTTTCTCTTTCTAGCATCAAGTCAAGATGGTGTTTGATGATGTGGAGATTAAGGACATCAATTGCGGCGTAATTTTTCTGTGCATCTGTTAGATCATTTCTTGCCCAATCAGAAGATTGCTGCTCTTTTGAGATATCAATTCCTAGTAATTCTTTTGTCAAATCTTTTAGACCATGCCGTTCGGTATAAGTCCGAACAAGTTTTGAGGCAACCTTAGTGCAATATACTGGGGCGCAGAGAATATTTAGGTTTTGTTTGATTATTGCCAAATCAAACCGAGCAAAATGGAATAGTTTCACAACATTGGGATTCTTTAAAAGTTTTTTTAGATTCGGTGCATTAAAAGTTTTTCTGGTGAATTGGACCAAGTGGCAATGGCCATCCCCAGCAGACAGCTGCATCAGACATAGGCGATCGCGCAAGGGATTAAGGCCTTGGGTTTCTGTATCAATAGCTACCGATTCACTGAAACTTAACGAGTTTGGTATGTCTCCGTCATGCATGTGAATTGATATAGGCTTATTCCGTGGCTGGAAAGACACTTTCATATTCTCCTTGCTAGCTCAACTACCTGCTACTACCTTGTTATCTAGTGACAATGGTGCCCAGGAGAAGACTCGAACTTCCACGACCCAAAGGTCACAGGTACCTGAAACCTGCGCGTCTACCAATTCCGCCACCTGGGCATCCAATGGTTTAGCTAGAATGGAGATTCGATAGACTTTGAGGGGTTAATTGTCAACCATGCAATTTTCTCTAAGCTTGACGTAAGAACATCATCGGGTTAATCGGTTGTTATTGTGGGTTGTCTAAAAAGGATCTTTATGACTAGGAAATTTATAACAGTCTTTGGGGGTTCTGGTTTTATCGGTAGACATTTGGTGAATCATCTGGCAACCGAAGGCTGGTTTGTAAGGGTAGCTGTTCGAGACATTGAAGCAGCTGCATTTCTTAAACCCTTAGGGAAGCCAGGTCAAATCACACCATGGCCCGTTGATGTATTAGATCTGTCCCAAGTGATATTATCTTTGAATGATAGCTATGCTGCAGTAAATTTAGTTGGAGCACTTTTAGAAAAAGATAGATATACATTTGAGAATCTTCACGCAGAGGGTGCAAAAAATATCGCACTTGCAGCTAAAGAAACCGGTTGTAGACGCTTAATACATATCTCTGCTCTTGGGGCAAGAGAGAATTCTAATGCCAAGTATTCGAGGACAAAAGCGCAAGGTGAACTGATAACGTCGCGTATTTTTTCCGATGCAACTATTGTGAGGCCTAGTGTTGTTTTTGGTCCGCAGGATAAATTTTTTAATTTATTTGCCGGATTAATGCGCTTTTTGCCGGCAATGTTTGTAGTTGGGGCACCTTTTTCGCCTAAGATAGTGATTTCAAAAACTGGGGACATGAAAATTGATATTTTGGGTGACGGTGGGCCGAAGTTCCAGCCTATTTATGTGGGCGATGTTGTTTCTGCAATATTGGCAATTTTGAAGAACTTTGAAACAGTAGGGAAAATTTATGAATTAGGGGGGCCAACGCAATACTCCCTTGCTGAAATATTTCAGCTTGTTTTTAAAATAACCGGTCGAAAGCGAATACTTCTTCCAATGCCATTTTGGTTTGCTAAATTCCAGGCTTACCTGCTTTCATTGCTTCCGGAGCCAATTTTGACGTGTGACCAGGTAGAATTGCTGAAAACGGATAATTTAGTTTCTAATGATGCATTAGGACTAATTGATCTAGGTGTTGAGCTAACTCCAGCGGAAGTAATCTTGCCGACATATTTATACAAATACGGCTTAAAAGCGAATCGGGGGCTTTACCGTGACTGACAATTCTTCCCGTAAAGCTAATTTTAGGCTATGTTTTGTCAATACTGTAGCGGAAGATAGATATTTTTTGCTAGTGAGAAAGTTTACACGTATTGTCGCTGACAAGGCTTAGTTGTTATGTCCTTTGCTAGCAGATTTTTGTCCTCGAACTTACTAGGGTAACTTTATTTACTTGGGTGTAAAATAATTTTCGAACGCGTTAAAGAATGTTCGAAGGCCCATAGCCTCGCCCCCTTCAGGCCTTCCCGGGCGTTGTTTGGAGTTCCACCCCATGAGATCAACGTGACACCATGGAATTTGTTTTTTTATAAATCTTTCCAAAAACAAGCTTGCTGTAATAGCTCCCCCATATGGGCTCTTGGGTTCGTTTGTAATATCAGCATTTGGGCTTATTAGCAGTTCGTTATATCCATGCCACAAAGGCAATCGCCAAAGCCTATCGGCAGCAGCCTCTCCTTCAGCTAACAGGAGTTGTGCCCACTCTTCACTGTTAGTAAAAAGTGCTGGTATATCAGTTCCAAGCGCAATGCGAGCCGCCCCAGTGAGGGTTGCAAAATCACAGATCAGGTCTGGATCTTCCTCTGACGCTAGCGTTAATGCATCAGCTAAAATGACACGGCCTTCAGCATCAGTATGGCCAATTTCTATGGTGATGCCATTTCGTGCTTTTATAACGTCAAGAGGTTTTAAGGACCGAGGGCCTACTGCATTGTCGACAGCAGGTATTAACGTGCGCAAACGGACAGGGAGGTTGGACTTCATGATTGCCATAGATAGTCCAAGTGCATGAGCAGCCCCTCCCATATCTTTTTTCATAAGTTTCATGTTGTGGGCTGTTTTAAGA
>MDTE01121991.1_pt1 | contig 13576 bp, 6 predicted proteins | sample 811231 | NCBI WGS metagenome assembly MDTE01 (sample SAMN05326651, study PRJNA326480) | marine metagenome | isolation source: seawater | place: Indian Ocean: Red Sea | collected 2010
GAACATACACATAACACAAAAGTTACAGCAAAAAGAATTGAAACAGTTGAAGGAGATACAGAAGAAAATTATGTAAAGAAAACTGAAACAACAAGCGGTGATGTAACAGAAACCTATGGAGGAAAACAAAACACTTCAGTCAGTGGAAACAGAAAGCTTCAAAGTGGTGCAGGAATAGACATGGACGCTCCAACCATTCAATTAAACTAAAGGAATGATTATGATAAAAGAACGTACAAAAAAACCTCCCAAACGCCCTAGATTTAATTACATTATCATACTTGAAGATATAGTTACAGGCAAAAGATATGGTGGAACATTTCCTGCTTTTTGTTTAGAGAATGCAGAGTTTATGGCAAGCTGTCTTAACGGAATAATTATAGGTGAAATGGATGAAGAGGGAAATGAGTATTACTATGAAGATCAAATAGATAAATTAAATTCACATTTTAATAATAATAATTGGCACAATGATGTTAAATGGATTTCTTAGAATAAATATATCTAATAAGGAATATAAAACATGGCAGTAGCCACTAGTAAATATGATGCTGAATCTTCTAATTTATCAGACAGGTCAGCACAAATATATAAAGATTTAAATTTAAATTTTACTTTGCATCCAGTAAAGAAAGATGTTTCCACTCTCTCTGATATATCAGCAATTAAAAGAAGTGTAAGAAATTTAATTAATTTAAATCTTCATGGTAAATATGAAAAACCTTTTCACCCAGAAATAGGTGCATCTATTCGTGATGCGTTGTTTGAGCCAAACGATTCATTTTCTATAAATGTTATGGAAAATAGAATAAGAGACACATTACAAAATTATGAACCAAGAATTATTCTTGAAAAAGTTGAAGCAGTTACTGGAGAAGCTAAAGATTTTTTTGGCGACCAATCAAATGAGATTAGAGTAAAAGTAGAATTTTATATTAAAAATGCAGTGACTGATTTAATAGAGTATGAAACCATTATACAAAGAGCAAGATAAAAATGGCAGTTAATTCATCTAAATTAAGAGTTACAGAATTAGATTTTGATGACATAAAAACTAATTTAAAAATATTTTTAAATGGTCAAGATACTTTTACAGATTATAATTTTGAAGGTTCTGGATTAAATATATTACTAGATACGTTGGCTTACAACACACACTATCTAGCATATAATTTAAACATGGCTGTCAATGAATCTTTTTTGGACAGTGCAATTCTCAGGTCATCTGTTATATCACAAGCAAAATCATTGGGGTACACACCAAGGTCTTCTCGTTCTGCTGTTGCAAGTGTAAATGTTACATTAAATAATACAACAAAAACAACAGCATCAATGTCAAAAGGTCAAGTTTTTAAAACAAATATTGATGGTCAATCATTTGTGTTTATAACAAATCAAGATTATTCAACCAATATAAATGCTGGAGTATTGACATTTAATAATGTTTTGATATATGAAGGAACATCTGTAAAAACAGAATATGTTGTTAATACTAAAAATATAAATCAAAAATTTTTATTAACAGATAAACTAGCTGACACTACAACTTTAGCAGTTACTATTAAAAAATCAGCAACTGATACAAATGTTAGAACCTACAATAAAGCAACAGACATAAGTCAAGTTTCAGATATTTCTGAAGTTTATTTTTTACAAGAAGTAGAAGATGGATTCTTTGAAATATATTTTGGTGATGGAGTCATAGGTAAAAAATTATCTGATGGAAATATAGTAACATTAGAATATATTGTTTGTAACGAAGAAAAACCAAATGGTGCAAATACATTTTCTACTTCAGCAGTTGATGGTGTTACAAATGTTACAGTTTCAACAGTTGCTGCTGCAACAGGTGGAGCTCTACCAGAAACAATTGAATCTATAAAATATTTTGCTCCCTTAAATTATGCATCTCAAAATCGTGCAGTTACTGCACAAGATTACAGAACTCTTGTTCCTAAAGTTTATGCTAATGCTCAATCAGTAAAAGTTTGGGGTGGTGAAGATAATGATCCTCCTAATTATGGAAAAATATACATAGGTGTAAAACCTTTTAGTGGAACAGGATTAACAGAATCACAAAAACAAATTGTAGTCGATTCATTAAAAGATTATTCTGTAATTTCAACACAGCCTGTTGTTGTAGATCCAAAAATAGTTTCTGTTCTAATGGATGTTGTTTTTAGGTACGATGAAAATTTAACTTCTAATACATCCACACAATTAGTTAAGATGGTAAGAGATAAAATTACAAGTTATGTTGTAAGTGATTTAGAAATGTTTGATAAGATGTTTAGATTTTCAGAAGTTAGTAGATTGATTGATAACACAGATGCTTCTATTCTTTCTAATGTTATTAGATTAAATATGTCAACTTCTATTTCTCCAACTTTGTCCACAGCACAATCATATACAATTAATTTTCATAATGCTTTGTTTAATCCACATGAAGGTCATACGTCTGTAATAACATCTACACCTTTTAAAGTTACAGGCTCAACAGTAGATCATTACATAGATGATGACGGAAAAGGAAATCTTAGATTGTATAATTTAGTTGGAACAACTAAAACTTATACAAATAATTTATTTGGAACAGTAGATTATTCTACTGGAAAAATTATTATAAATTCTGTAAATATTACATCAGTTTCTAATACTGATGGAACTATTAGAATTTTAGCTATACCTAATTCAAACGATGTTGTTCCTACAAGAGAGCAAGTTATTACAATTGATTTATCTAATCTTATTGTATCTGGTATTGTAGATAATTTTGAACTAACATCAGCACAAAGTTCATTCTCAGGTTTATTCTCAACATTAAATATTACAAAAGGTGATCTTTTTGCAAACTCTATTGTTGATGTTAGAAATTATATAACAGGAACAACTGTCTCTTCTTCATCTAGTTCAAGCTCTAGTTCCTCTTCATCATCTTCTTCATATTAACTGGATTTTGTAAATGTTAGAAAGTAATAAAGAATTTAAAAAATCTATAAAGTCTACTGTAAAATATAATATTCCAGATTTTATACAAGTAGACCATCCTGTTTATGTAGAGTTTGTTGAAGCATACTATAAGTATCTTGAATCTGCTAAGATAATTATTGATGGGACAAATTTTTATTTAACACAAGAAACAAATTCTGTTAATTATGTTCTTGATGAAAATTCTGTAAATATATTATTAGAAACCTCAACAAGTAATTTTTTTAATAATGAAATTATCCGTGGACAAACTTCAAATGCAACTGCCACAGTATTAGTTCAAAGTTTTGATACTAATCAAAGTCTGTATATCACATCTAATAGTGGGTTTATAATTGGTGAAAGAATAGTTGGTGAAACTTCTAATGCAGAAGCAACTATTACTTCTTACTTTTCAAATCCAGTTCAAGGAATACAACAATTTATTTCTTTGTCTGATATAGACACAACTATTTTTTCTTTACTGGATAGATTTAAAGATAGATTTTTAGAAGCAATTCCAAACACCCTTGCTGAAGATATTTTAAAAAGACAGCTAGTAAAAAATATAAAAGATTTATACAGTGCAAAAGGAACTGCGAACGCACATAAATTATTTTTTAGAGCTCTTTTTGATGAAACTGCTGAAATAATATATCCAAGAGAACGTATAATAAAATTATCAGATGGGCAGTGGTCAAAAGATACAGTCATTAGAGTTGTAGAAAATGGTACATCAGATTTTATTAATCTTGTAGGGCAAACAGTTTATACATTAACACCAACTGATGAAATAAAATCTAGCATATATGTTACAAATGTTACAAGGTTTCGTGAAGGCACAACTGTAGTTACTGAATTAACTGTTGATATAGAATCAATACAAGGCAGTTTTGCTGTTGATGAAATTTTATATGGAATAGACCCAACTATAGATTTAGAAATTAGCTCTACAATAAAGAGTATAGTCACAGGTGTTGAAATCGAAAGTGGAGGATTTAATTATGTTAGAGATGATAAATTAACATTTGAAAATATAGGAAACGGAGCTAGTTCTGGTGTAGTTACTGATGTATCTTCTGGTTCAATTGATGAAGTTTTAGTTTTAAATGGTGGACAAAATTACCAAATAAATGACACTGTTATATTTAACAATTTAAACACAAATGGTGTAGATGCCAGAGGTAAAGTAAGTATTGTAGGAGGTTCTTTTCTCTTAGAAGATTTTACTTTTCCAGATAATATTAGTACAGATGTTTCAAATATAATAGCAGAAACTGGAACGGGAGGAGTTGATGACCCTAGCGCAGTTCTTCTTGAAACAAATGGAACAATAATTTTAGAAGATAATCCAAATGCAAAAATTGTAAGTGAAAATGAAAATGGTATTGTTAGTTCTAGTGATGTTTTACAATTTGAAAATACTACCTTTTCTGTTGATACAAATATTCAATTAGACCTCCAAGAAAATCAAAACAATAAAATACTATCAGAAACTGCTGATGAAATTATTATTGAAAACTTTCCTAATCATGGAACTTTTGGAACAGCTGGATTAAATATTCCAAGTGAAAGTAATGAAATTAGAAAAGTTGTTTTAACAAATAGAGGTATAGGATATACAAGTCTTCCAACGGTCAGCATACAAGAAACTGCTAATGGAAGAACAGGTGCTTCTCTAGTTGCAATTTCTAATCAAATCCCAGGCATTGGTTCTGTTAATGGTATATCAATGCTAAGTTTTGGTTTAAATTATGATACTGTTCCTACTGTTACGCTTCCTGTTAATATTTTTGTTAAGAATGTGACGGGTAGTATTAATGTTGGTGATTCCTTTACTTCAGTTTCTGGAGCAACAGGAACAATATCAAATTATAATTCTTCATTAAGTATATTACAAGTCACAACAACTGCAACAAGCTTTCCAGTTGCTGATAAAATAACAACTTCTTCTAATGCAACTGCAATAGTTCATTTTGCTAATCCTGCATCATTAAGAGCAACGATTGGTGCAGTTGCCACAACATCTGGAAGATATGTAACTGACAGAAGTAAAATTTCTGAAGTTTCAAATAGAATACAAGATAGTAATTATTATCAAGATTATTCGTATGTAGTTAAAATCGGACAGTCAATTAACGTATGGAGAAATAGTGTAAAGAGAGCAATTCACCCAGCTGGATGGAATGTATTTGGTGAAATTATTATTTCTAATTCTGTATCTGGTTCAATTACAAGAACAACAACATCTTTAGGTGGATTCCCAGGCGCAGATTTTGGTGCTATTATTTTTGGTTCTGTTTTTGGAAGAAGACTAGGAACAATACATCAAGGAGTGGTTGGCTCTCCTGCAAATGTTGCAGGGACATTGAGTGATATTAGAAATGAAAGTATTATTTTAGAAACAGGTGGAAAAATAATACTTGAAGACCAAACAGGAAAAATATTAAGTGAAGCAATTTTAAGAGCAGTTACACTTACAAGTGACGTAAGTGTAAAGATGAAAACAGCACGTTCTGCATTAAAGAGAAAATATGGAACACTAGCCAATCTACCTGTTTATGCATTTACTGTTCCAAGATTAGATTCTTCTGATATTGCATCAAATTGGTATGGATTGAATAGAACAAAATCAATAACAGAAATAAATAAAAGTATAGTCGATGGAGAGTATTATACCATTCAACAATTTGGTAATATTAAAATAACAGATGTTTGTGATACTGGATTTATAAAACTAGAAGAAGATAATTTACCTTTTGCTTCTCTATCTTCTTTTGGTGATTCTGGAAAAATAGTTTTAGAAGATGGAACAGGATTTTTAAAAGACGATATATTTGACATTCCAGATACAGCATATGCAACACAAATAAATGTTCCACCTCCAGGCGAGGTTATATTGAGAAAACGGTCAAGAACTTTGGATGCATCAACAGTTGCAAGGTTTAGTGAACTAGGAATTACTTTCGATAGAAATACGTTTACATTTGATGATAGTGTATAAATAGTATAAAAGAATTTTAGGAGCAGACAGATATGGCTTATCAGTCTATTGGTAGAGGCAGTACAGCAAATGACGGCACTGGTGATGATTTAAGAGCAGGTGCTGCAAAAGTAAACAGTAACTTTTCAGAGCTTTATACGTTACTTGGTAATGGTACAAATTTAACTTCTGATGTTGTTGTGTTAAAAGATGCAACACAAACTGTTACTAATAAATCTATTGACACACAGACTAATACAATTACTTTTGATTTATCAGATTCTGGTAAAGCTTTACTCACAGGAACAATTGCACAATTTAATTCTGTATTGAGTGATGCAAATTTTGCAACAATTGCTGGAACTGAATCATTTGCAAATAAAACTATTAATGCAAGTAATAATACACTTGTGATTTCCATTGATAATCTTTCAGATGTAGACATTTCAACTTCTGCTCCAACTGCTAATCAAGTATTAGAATGGGATGGTACATCTAAATTTGTTCCGGTAACGATTAATAGAATTGCAAGTGTGGCAGAAGATACAACTCCTCAGCTTGGTGGAAATCTTGATGTAAATGGTAATGCAATTACAAATACTTCTGGTGATATTACTATTACACCAACAGCTGATGTAGATTTTGGTTCAAATAAAATTAAGTATTCTAATGTGTATTCAGTTGAAGGAGAATTGCCTAGCGCATCAACATATCATGGAATGGTTGCTCATGTGCATGGGACAGGAGCATTGTATTATGCACATGGAGGTGCATGGCATAAAGTTTTAACAGATATAAGTGATGGGCCTGTTACTAATTACTCTTCTCCTTCACCAACTTTGCTGTATACTACAAACACCGCTAGTTCTACAAACGGATATAGGTTTACTGGGCCAGGAATAACAGCAACAGATAATAATCCAGTATTTAATTTATATCGTGGGTTTACATATATATTTGATAATTCATCTTTTCATTCAACACAGCCGATGGAAATAAGAGAATCAAATGGTGGTGCTGCTGTAACGGCAGGAATAAGTTCTCCATCAACAGGAATAATAAAGTTTATAGTTCCAATGGTTCCGTCTGACACAACTTTAGTATATCAATCAACAGCAACGCCTGGGATGGTTGGAACAATTAATATTATTTAAAAAAGGTAACATAAAAAATGTCAGCTATAGTCACAGAAAAATTTAGAATGCACAACGCAAAACAATTTAAAGAATCTTTTAATGAAACTGGTGCAAGTGGTAGTGAAGCATTAGATTCTAATTATTATCTTTTTATTGGAAAAAATAATTCATACATTGATGGTGATAATTATGGTGTTGCCAATTCAGTAAGTGATAGTGTTCCTCCTGTTCCTCAAGATGATGTAACAAGAGAAAGTTACAATTGGGATTCTATGTTGGCAGCAAAAAGAATTACAGAATCGGATGTTACTTTTGTTGCACCAAGAAGAAACTGGACAAACAATACAACTTATGACATGTATCAACATGATGTACGCCCTCCTTCTGGATTAGATACTGCTGGAAATCCTTCTACAAGTGGAGAAACAGCTCTTTGGACTTCTACTTATTTTTTTATTACATCTGAATACAAAGTGTATAAAGTTTTAGATAATAATAGTGGAACTGCATATAGTGGTGCTGAACCATCTTCTACATCTAATACTCCTTTTGTTCAAGGTGGATATTATTTAAAATACATGTTTACTCTTTCTGTTAATCAGATAGATAAATTTTTAACCACAACATTTATTCCTGTGACAACAGACACTACAGTTTCAAATGCTGCTGTTGCAGGAAATATAGAAGTATTAAGAGTAACAGGTGGAACAGGATATACAAATGGGACTTACTATTCACCTATTAATGGAGATGGTTCTAATGGGGTTGCAAAAATTGTTGTAAGTGGAAGTTCTATACAAGCTTTTAGTTCAGGCTCCTCAACTAACACTGATATTCATGCTGCTGGAACTGGATACACATACGGATTTGTAGATTTATCTAATGTATATTCAGACTCTGCTTTAAGTTCTACAACTACTATCGGGTCAGGTACTAATGGTAAAGTTGAACCTATTATTCCACCAAGAGGCGGCCATGGTAAAGATGCAATAGATGAATTAGGAGCACATTTTGTAATGGTGAATGCAAAACTTCTTCAATCAGAAGGTGATGATATTACTGTGGCAAACGATTTTAGACAATTAGGTATTATGGTTGATCCATTTAATTATGGAACAACTACAGTGGCAACTGAAACAACAAGGAGACAAACATATGCTTTATATATTGGTTCTCCTTCATCAACTAATTTTATACCAGACGATCAAATTACACAAGCAACAACTGGAGCTGTAGGTAGAGTTGTAGAATGGGATTCAGTAAATAATGTATTATATTATGTTCAAGAAAAACATCCAACATACGGAACAAGTAATTCATCTGGAACAGTAAATAAGTATGTTGCATTTAGTGGTGCAAATCAAATAACTGGTGCTAGTTCAAATGCACAAGGAACACCATCAGATGTTCCAGGCGATGCAAATACAGTTACGTTAGCTGGAGGTAATACAATTACATTTAGTGCCACTGGATATGCAAATCCAGAATTACAGCCGGACTCTGGAAATATTTTATACATAGAAAATAGAAGACCTATTTCAAGAGCTGCAGACCAAACAGAAGATGTTAAGATTACAATAGAATTTTAACGATAAATATAAAAAGAATAATTAAACAACTGGAATGTTATAATGCCCACAACGTCTAATTTTAATGTACAACCTTATAATGATGATTATGATGCTTTAAAAAAGTTTTATAAAATTCTTTTTAGACCTGCATATGCAATTCAAGCAAGAGAATTAACACAACTTCAAAGCATACTTCAAAATCAATTAGGTAGTTTTGGTGAACACATCTTTAAAGATGGTTCAATGGTAATACCAGGCACTATCACTGTTAATACAACATATGAATATGTACGTTTACAAAAGAAAGGAACTTCTACTGGAAAATTAGATTTTCCTTCTGAAAATATAACTTCTCTCTCAGATTTAATTGACGCAAAATTAACTGGCACAAATGGTGTTACTGCTGTAATTAAAAATACAGCTGATGCTACCACTACAGATCCACCAACAATTTTTGTACAATATGAAGGTTCAGATACTACAAATAATGTTGCAAGGTTTACAGCAAACGAAACTATTACTTGTGTTCTGTCAAGTGGAACAACTCTTACTGGTGGATTACAAGTTGAAGCAACAAATTTAAATGCACTTCTTCCAGTTGCTGGTCAAGGTTCTGCTGTTACAATTGAAGAAGGTGTATATTTTATAAACGGATTTTTTGTTAAGAATACAGCTGAAACTTTAATACTAGACAAATATTTTAATGTTCCATCATATAGAATTGGATTTTTAATTACTCAGTCTTTTGTAAATTCTTTTACAGACCCATCTTTAAACGATAATGCAACAGGGACTTCAAATTTAAATGCGCCTGGGGCAGATAGATATTCTATTTCTTTAGCATTAGCTAAGAAATCAATTGGTGATACAGACGATACAGATTTTGTAGAATTATTACAAGTTAATACTGGTGAAAAAGAAATAATAGTTGATAGACCAGATTACAATCTTTTAGAAGAAACATTAGCTAGAAGAACATTTGACGAAAGTGGAAATTATGTAATTAAAAACTTTGAAATTGATATTCGTGAACATAGAAAAAATGGAAATAATCGTGGTATTTATAGTGCAGATTCTGATTCAAAATTTGAAAGAATTTATACACAAACAGAATCAGATGGACTTCTTGCAGTTGGAATGAGCCCAGGCAAAGCATATGTTGAAGGGTATGAAAACGAAACAACTTCTCAAAGATTTGTTACTGTTTCAAAGGGTAGAGATTTTGAAACTATTCAAAATTCAATCACACGTTTATCTTTAGGCAACTCTACTAATGTTACCAACATTTATGGTTCTCCAGATTTATCTGTAAACACTGGAGAAACGGAAACATATAAAGAATTAACTTTACTTAAAGCAGCAACATCAACAAGAGGAACAGCAAATGTTGGTTCTGGAACAACACAAAACACAATTGGAACTGCTAGACCTAGATACTTTGAGTATGTTTCGGGAACTGGAGCATCATCATCAAATACATCAGCAATATATAAATTAGGTTTATTTGATATTAAGTTTTTTACACATCTCACCGTTGCTCAAGTTACAGCAGGACAAGATGAAAATGATTCTACAATAACTTTTAATATTAACTCTGTTAAAGGAAAAATATTAACACAGCCTTCAACGGGTGCTTCTGGTGTAATTGAAGGTGTTTCAAATGCATCTACTAGTGGAGCTGGAGTATATATTCTTTCAAATGTTAAGGGAAATTTTGTAACATCAACAGCTGATGAAAATACTTTTGTCTTTGATTCTACTGGGAGAGAAACTATTAGTAATGTCATAACTCCGGTATTAACAAGGGGTGCAAAAGCATCTATTACTGCTGTATCAAGTCCATTTACATTTAAAGATGTAAGACAGATTGCAATGGCTGGTACTGCTACTTTTACAGCAGATACGGTAACAACTGGTACTCCTGCTATTGCAACTTTAGATGGTTTAGACACAACATGTCCAATATATAAACTTCCACAAAGAGTAATAAAAACATTAAAAACAACTGTTAATAATGGTGTTGCTGATACATTACACAAAGTTAGAAGAACATTTGTTGAAGAGGTTTCGTCTGGTGTTTTTTCAGTTTCGCTAGGGCTATCAACTGAAAGATTTGTTGCTTATTCACCTATTGATTACACACTTTCTATCATGTCTGTTGGTGCATCAGCTGGAGCAGTGGGTGATGTAATACACTTAACAACAGGCACTACAACCTCTACAATAGGCTCTATTGATGTTGCAGCTGCTGGAAATACATTAACTGTTACTATGCCAGATAATGGGTCTTCAGTCCTTTCTTCACATTTTAATGGTGCAAAAGTTAAATTTACGGCAACAATTACAAGGTCTGTTACTCAAGAAAAATCTAAAACACTTCAGACAGGAGCAACAACATCTATAGGAACAGCAGGGGCTTCGAATACTGCAAATAATAAAATTCTTGTTCAAAGTCCTTCAATAAGTTTAGGAAAGGCAGATGGATTTAAATTAAATTCAGTTCATATGTCTGCTGATTTTGCAACTTCTGCAACAACTTCTGATACTGATATTACTAACAGATTTGACTTTGATGACGGTCAACGTGAAAGTTATTATGATATAGCAAGAATAAATTTAAAGCCTGGAGCAGAAATTCCTACTGGACTTTTACTAATTAATTTTGACCATTTTACTCATGGTGCTGGAGATTATTTTTCAGTTGATAGTTATTCTATTGATTACACAGCAATACCAACATTTAGTAGCTCAACAAAAGGAACATTAAATCTCAGAGATTGTATAGACTTTAGGCCAAAAGTAAGTGATAATTCTCACGTTATCGGATTTGATGGTGATGCAACAGGGGCAAAACAATTTGACGGAACTAATGCTTCTCCGGTGAACACTCCAAAGCCTGGAAGTGATTTTATATGTGATTTTGAATTTTTTCTTGCAAGAATTGATTCTATTGGTATTAATATTCATGGTCAGTTTAAAGCTTCAAAAGGTGTTCCATCTCTTGACCCACAAAGACCTAAACCTTTAGATAATGTAATGAACTTATATTATCTTTATATACCACCTTATACTTTCACTACTAATAATGTAAAAATTACACCAATCAATAATCGCAGATACACCATGCGAGACATTGGTAGACTAGAACAAAGATTGAGGAATGTAGAATATTATACTCAACTTTCTTTTCTAGAGCAAAATGCTTTAAATTCAGAAGTTTTAGATTCATCTGGAAATAATAGATTTAAGAATGGAATATTAGTTGATACATTTGAGGGGCATAATATAGCAGAGACAACTGCATTTGACCATCAATGCTCAATAGATATGACTGAAGGAGAGCTAAGGCCACCTTTTGCTGAAAAATTTGTTGAGTTAGAAGAAATTAATACTACAGATTCAACTAGAACAGCAAATGGTTATCAGAAAACAGGTAAACTAATTACTCTTCCATATACTCATTCAACTTTAGCACAAAATTTATTTGCATCTAAAGCTGTTAACTGTAATCCATTTTTAGTTTTTCAATATGTGGGAGCAATTGAACTTGACCCAGATTTAGATGATTGGAGAGATCAAACACAAAGAGAAACTTTAAATGTTACTAATGATGCTTTATTTGATACTGTGACACAATTAGGTGATAGTCAGGGTAATTTAGGTACAGTTTGGAATGGCTGGGAGACTACAGATTTTGGGACAACAAATGATACACAAATATCTCCAGGCGATGTAGAAGTAGAAACTACAATTCAAAGAAGCACTGAAACTAGAACAAGAGTTGGAACTGGTAGAACACTTGGAGGGTTTACAACTCAACAACAAAGTTTTGGTGAAAGAGTTGTTGATATTAGTTTAGCTTCATTTATGCGTACCAGAACACTTACTTTCACTGCAACAAGAATGAAACCTAATACAAGATTGTTTGCATTCTTTGATGAAGAACCAGTTTCATCATTCTGTACTGTTTCTGGAGTGACAACTGATAATACTACAGTGGGAGTTGGAACAACAGATGCATCTGGAAAGCTCACAGGGACGTTTACTATTCCAGACCCAAATGTTTCTGGTAATCCTAAGTTTAGAACAGGTGACAGAGTATTTAGATTAACTAGTTCGTCAAATAATTCAACTGGAACATCTTTAACTGATGATGAAGTAGAAACTTTTGCCGATGCAACTTATACTGCAAGAGGGCTAAGAGTTACTACACAAGAAACTGTACAGTCCACAAGAGTTCCACAAATAAATAAAACTTCAGTCACAGAAACTGATACTAGAACTACTATTGATAATATTAGTGTGAATGCATCAGCAGATGGTATTATAGATTCTATTAGTAATCTACAAGAAACAACTGAAAATCAACAAACACAGATAGATAATTTATCTCAAAGAGTAAGAGATAATTCTAATAATATAAATCAAAATAGAGATAACATACAGAATAATGCTGGTAATCTTGCTGGTATAAATAGATTTCTTTGGCCACCTCCTCCTCCACCAGTTAGAAACAGAGATCCACTTGCACAAACATTCTTAAATGGTCAGCCTGGTGATGCATCTGGTTCTTTTGTTACTAAAATTGATTTGTATTTTAAAAAGAAACATGATACACTTCCAATTGAAATTTATATGACGCCAACAAATGGTGGAAGACCTACAAAGGCTAAAGTTCCTTTTAGTTCTGTAACATTGGAATCTTCTCAAGTAAATGTTTCTGAAGATGCATCAGCAGTTACAACTGTAACATTTCCTAGTCCAATTTATTTGATGCCGAATAAAGAATATTCAATTGTGTTGAAACCAGATAATACAGATTATGAAGCTTGGGTTTCAAGATTGGGTCAAAATCAATTAGGAACAACACAAAGAATTACTCAGCAACCATTATTAGGTTCGTTGTTTAGGTCACAGAA
>MDTE01102272.1_pt1 | contig 13575 bp, 13 predicted proteins | sample 811231 | NCBI WGS metagenome assembly MDTE01 (sample SAMN05326651, study PRJNA326480) | marine metagenome | isolation source: seawater | place: Indian Ocean: Red Sea | collected 2010
CCCCTCCATTTGATAGATCATAAATAATTATCAAAGGGAAACCTAGAATCAACACTAAGGAGACAAGAATAAAAAAAACTATAACTCTTAATAAAAACATAGTTTTTTTATTTTAATATAGTTACATAAATGAAAGTTAAATTAATAAGTTATTCAAAACCTACTGAAGAGGTAAATAGTGAAGGTATTGAGGATGCTCAAGAATTAGTTGCATTTTGTGCACGTGTTTCAAACCCATCTAATCAATTAAACACTGAAACAAGTGAAAAACTTATAAATTATCTTATTAAAAATGCACATTGGTCACCTTTAGAAATGGTAAGCGCATGTTTAGAAATTGAAACTACTAGAGACATTGCAAGACAAATGTTAAGACATAGATCATTCAGCTTTCAGGAATTCAGCCAAAGATACGCCAACCCAGTGAAAGACTTAGAATTTGTTACAAGAGAAGCTAGATTGCAAGACCCAGAAAACAGACAAAATTCTATTGAAACAGATAATTCAGAAATTGTAGATGAATGGAAAGCTAAACAAAATGAAGTTATTGAGACTGCAAAAAATGCATATAATTGGGCAATAAAATCTGGAATTGCAAAAGAACAAGCAAGATCCGTATTACCAGAAGGGAATACAGTAAGCAGATTGTATATGAACGGAACTCTAAGAAGTTGGATACATTACATTCAACTCAGAGCTGCTAATGGAACTCAAAAGGAACATATGGAGATAGCAAATGCATGTGCTTTAGTTATTAATAAGATTTTCCCTATGGGGGAAAATTTAAATTAATAATCTAACTTATATTTAAATATTAAATAATCGTCAACTATTTCAAATTCAGATTCAGAAATAATCATATAATCTTGATAATCTTCCTCTGCTTGTTTTATAAAAGCTAACCTTTCATCACCACCAACTGGAGGAACAGATCTACTTTTTACTGCATCTGCTCTTTTTTTAAATCTGCTTTGAAAATCGCTTATACTAAATGTCATAATTTAATTTTAATTAGTTTGAAAGTAAAGAATTTATTTCATTACGCAATTCAGTAGTTTTTTTGATTTTTATTGATTTTAACTCTAATAATTTTGACCCTTCTGAGGAACTTACTTCTAGTTCTACTTTTGAATTACCAGGATGTTTCTCGAGTAACTCCTTTAAAAGAATTAAATTATTTTTATCAAGTATGTCTTCTGAGACGGAAATCCTTAATGGACTTGAATCTTGCTCAATTATCATTTTTGAAGGTTCTATCATTTCTACATCACGTGCACGTATAATATTTTCAGATCCTCCAATATATGTACCTGTTACTTTTATATAGGCTTCTCCATCTAAAGTTGAGTTATATTTATCTACTAATTTATTAAATAACAAAACACCTACTGAACCTGTAATTTCTTGAAGATCTAACTGTATCCATGGATTTCCTCTTCTAGATACTCTTTTTTGAACATTTGAAACTAGACCAGCAATTACAACATTCACTTCATCCTCTTCTGAATAATCCAATAACTCAACAACAGAATGGGAAGAATCCGATCTAAGCACCTCACCATATCCTTCAAGTGGATCTTCACTAACGAAAAAACCAAGCATTTCTCTTTCTCTATCTAGTAATTCTTTTTTATCCCATTCAATATTTTGTATTTTCGTTTGATTTTCATTTTCACTTACTTCAAAAAGTGATCCTTGGGAAATTTTGTTATTTTTTTTAATTTCTTTAGCATCTTCTATTAAATCCACTATTGATTCAAAAACTCCCCTACGTGGAAATCCAAATTTATCAAAAGCTCCCCCTTGAACCATAGCTTCTACTCCTCTTTTATTTAAAGATCTCGAATCAATACGTGACAAAAATTCTTCTATAGATTCAAAATTACCATTTTTTCTTTCATTAATTATTTTTTCAGCTGTTACATCTCCCACATTTCTTATAGCTGAAATACCAAAAACTATCTCATTATTACTAACCGAAAAATCTTCTAAACTTTCATTAATATCAGGGGTCGAAACTTTTACTCCTAAATCTCTTGCTTCAGATAGAAAAATAGCTGTTCTATCTTTGTCTCGTTTAACTGCAGTTAAACATGCTGCTATATATTCCGCAGGATAATTTGCCTTCAAATATGCAGTTTGATATGCAAGTAAAGCATATGGTACTGAATGACTCTTGTTAAATCCATAGCCAGCAAAATAAGCAATCTGATCAAAAAGTTCGATGGCAAATTGTTCTGAATAACCATTCTTTACAGCTCCTTCTTTAAATTTTTCTCTTTGCTTTTCCATGACTTTTGGAATTTTTTTACCCATTGCTTTTCTTAATTCATCAGCTTCATTCAATTCAAAACCGGATATTTTTTCAGCAATCTGCATTACCTGCTCTTGATATAAAATTACTCCGTAAGTTTCTGAAAGTATTCCTTCTAAATCTTTATGTAGATATTCAATTTCTTTTCTTCCTGTCGCTCTATCTGTAAATTCATTATGCATCCCTGCGCCAAGAGGGCCTGGTCTAATGAGAGCTACTAATGCAACTATGTCTTCAAATGTTTTAGTTTTTAAACTTCTTGATGTTGATTGAGCAACTCTACTTTCTAATTGAAAGACCCCTGTCATTTTTCCCTCTGCAAGCAGTTCAAAAGTTTTCTTATCATCCAAGGGAACATTGTCTATATCTAATTTTTTATCTTTAATTAAATCTAGAGTTCTATCAATAATGGATAAATTTCTCAATCCTAAAAAATCCATCTTTAGTAGACCTAATTTTTCAACTGTATGCATTTCAAATTGTGTAACTAATTCTGCATCTTTCCCTTTTTGTTGCACTGGTAAATATTTAGTTATAGTGTCTGGTGATATAACTACTGCTGCTGCATGAATTCCATCTTGTCTTCTTAATCCCTCCAAGCCAAGTGCTATATCTATAATTTTCTTTACTTCTTCATCTTTTTTATATTGATCTCTTAATTCTGAAGATGCTGAGTAAAATTCTTTACTGTATCCACTTTTATTATCTTCATCTAATTTCAAACATTCTGAAATTGTTGCCGTATTTCCAAGTATCATAGGAGGCATCAATTTTGCAACCTTATCTCCTGATGAAAATGGAAGTCCTAATACTCTAGCCGAGTCTCGTATTGCTTGTTTAGCTTTTATAGTTGCAAATGTTATAATATGTGCAACTTTGTCTTCACCATATTTATTGATTACATACTCTATAACATCCGTTCTATATCTTTCATCAAAGTCCATATCTATATCAGGTAATTCTTTTCTACCTTTATTTAAAAAACGTTCAAACAATAATCCATATTTCAAAGGCTCTATACCAGTAATACCTAAACAATAAGCAACAATAGAACCAGCCGCTGAGCCTCTTCCAGCACCAGTTCTTATTTTGTTTTCTTTTGCATAATTAATAAGATCACCCACTATCAAAAAGTACGAAGCAAAGCCCATTGAATTTATAACTTCTAATTCATAATTTATTCTGTCTTTAATTTCTTTTGTAATTTTTGGGTAAATTTCTTTTGCACCTTCTAGTACTCTTTTATTTAAATAATCCTCTACAGAGGTGTTTTCTTCAGGAACTGGAAAGTCTGGAAGATAGTACTTTGGAGAACTAAAATTATATTCAACTCGATTAGCAATTTCTATAGTATTATCACATGCTTTAGGAAATTTGTTCTCAGGAAATAGTTTCCTCATTTCTTCTGAAGATTTAACGTGATATCCAGATCCATCGAACTTAAATCTAGTATTATCATCCAAAGTTGCGTTTGTCTGGACACAAAGTAAGGCATCATGAGCTGAACTATCATTTTTATTTACATAATGAGAATCATTAGTAGCAACTAAAGGAGCCTCAATTTCTTCTGAAATTTTAAGTAGGTCAGGTAAAATTAGTTTTTGTTGCTCTATACCATGATTATGAAGTTCAATATAAAAATTTTCTTTACCAAAAATTGATTGATAAAATTTAGCTTTATCTAAAGCCTTTGAGTAACTTCTTTCGCCTTCTACATTCCCTTCCTCAATAGACCCATCGGGAGCTAAAAACTGAGCTATTTCACCACCCAGGCAACCTGATAAAGCAATAATTCCTTCACAATATTGTTTTAATAATTCATAGTCAACCCTTGGTTTGTAGTAGTAACCTTCTGTAAATGCCTTACTTGCCATATTTACTAAATTCCAATATCCAGTCGTATTTTCAGCTAAAAGTGTTAGATGATATCTTCTATTTTTATCTCGATCTGGTCTATCAAATCTTGAATCGTTAATCACATAAGCCTCATAACCAATAATCGGAGTTAGTTTTCTCTTTTTTGCTGAATAATAAAATTCTAAAGCTCCATAAAGATTGCCATGGTCAGTAATAGCAGCTCCTGGTTGATCAAGTTCTTTGACTTTGTCAAGATATGTATCAATTTTTGCTGCACCATCCAACATTGAATATTCTGTATGCGCATGTAAATGTACAAATGATTTACTCATAGATTTATTGTAAATGTTTTTTATTAAATCTTCATCTCTAGAACTTTATTAAAAAACTCTGGAGGTGATGATTTGAAACTAAATTCTTTATCAAATAAATTAAAACTTAATTGATGAGAATGTAAACAAATTTTAGATGAGGAAATTATTTTATTTGACTTTGCTCCATATAAAGTGTCATTGACTACAGGAGTGTTTAAATACTCCATATGAACCCTAACTTGGTGATTTCTTCCTGTAATTAAGTTAATTAAAACTAATGAATGACTGGTTGTAGTCATAATTACCTCATATTCTGAGATTGAATGTCTGCCATTCTTAACTACTGCTCTTTTTGATCTATTTAATTCAGATCTACTTATTGGTAATTCTATTTTTCCGGTTTCAGAATTAAGATGACCTTCAATTATGGTTAAATATTTTTTCTTTACTTTTCTCTCTTTGAATTGTTTTTTCAATTCATTAAAAGTTATTTCATCTAATGCACAAACTATTAATCCAGAAGTTACTCTATCTAACCTATGTACTATACCTTCCCTATTTTCTTCTCCCCATTCTTTAATTTCAGGTTTGATTTTAATTAAGTGATCTCTTATTGTTAATTCTTTTGAGTTGTTGTTTGGGTGTGTTAACAAACCATTAGGTTTATTAAAAACTATAAAGTTCTCATTTTGAAATTTTATCTCAAGATTTTTTATTTTTTAACTCCGATATTACTAATAAACAAATACCTATAGTTATGTATGTATCTGCAAAATTGAAACTTGGGATAAAAAATAACTCTATAAAATCTGTGACTTTTCCATCATTTGAAATCATTAAATTATAAGCTCTTTCTCCTAAATTTCCAATTGCTCCTCCAAGTATCAGCACCAGAGAATAAAACTCCAAAGAATTACTTATTACTTTATTGAATTGTACAATCAACCAAAGTAACACTAATAAAGAGAGTATGAATGTAATATTTGTTTTATCACTAAAAAGACCGAAAGCAATACCTGTATTATAAGTTAAATCTATTGTTAATATATTTTCAATAATCACATTTTCTTGAATATTGTTTATACGAACAATATATTTAATATAGTTATCAATTAAAGCTAGCAAAAAAGAAATTACTAAAGGCTTATATAGTTTATTAAGAGTCAATTAAGACTGCACAATCTTTACAGTTAGTCGAGTAGGGCAATGCTTCTAGCCTTGCTACAGGTATTGGATTTTTGCATTGTTCACAAATTCCATATCTTTTCTTTTTAATTAACACTAAAGCATGGTCTATTTGATTTAATAAATGTTTTGTATTCTCATCTAGAGTTAACTCTTTTTCTAATTCAAAAGCCATGGATCCACCGTCTGCAGATGTTGGATCTGGACTTCTCTCAGCAGATGCCTCTGATAATCTGACTCTTTCTCTTTCTTCTTGATGTCTCTCCAAAAGATCACGTAGTTGTTTTTGCTCTTCTAAGAGCCTTTTTTTAAATTTATCAATTGTTGATTGTGCTAATTTTCTTGTCATTTTCTCTTTATTTATTAATTAATGTATATTACTAAATTTATTCTTAAAACAAATAAATTATAGAATTATTTTAATTATTGGCATAAACAGTGTTTTTCTCTGTAAAGTCTTTAAAATCTTAAAGATATGTTCAAAAGAGTAGATAATAATATTGATTTAGCTAAAAATGAAGATAAAACAGCTAAATATTGGGATGAAATTAATGCATTTCACAGCTCTGTAGAAAATAGAAAAACTTCTAAAATATTTAGATTTTATGATGGTCCTCCATTTCCTACTGGCAGTCCTCATTATGGAAATTTATTAGCCGGAGTAATTAAAGACATTGTTCCAAGATACTGGACCATGAGAGGTTTCTATGTAGAAAGAAGATTTGGTTGGGATGTTCATGGTTTACCTATTGAAATGGAAGTCCAAAAAGAATTGGGGCTGGAGGATCCTCAACAAATTGATGACTATGGAATAGGTAAATTTAATGAAGCATGCAGAGCTCAAGTTCAAACAAATACTGAAAATTGGGAAAGAGTAACAAGGAAAATTGGTAGATGGGTTGATTTTGAAAATGATTATAAGACCATGGATCTTGATTTTATGGAAAGTGTTTGGTGGGTTTTTAAAGAACTATGGGAAAATGATTTAATTTATAAAGATTACAAAGTTTTACCCTATTCTTGGGCTGCTGCAACTCCCCTGTCTAATTTTGAAGCAAATATGGATTATAGAGATGTTGAGGATCCATCTATTTTCTTTACTCTTAAAGCAAGGTCAGATTATAACAAAATTAAAAAAGATGATGAGTTTCTTATATGGACAACTACTCCATGGTGCATACCTGGAAATCTTGCAATAGCTGTTGGTAATAATATCAAGTATTCAAGAATTCTTTTAAACCAAAAATATTATTGGATAGCTACTGAAAGACTCCATGAATTAAATGATCATAATTATGAAATAATTGAGGAATCAAAAGGATCAAACTTGGTTGGAGGAGAATATATTCCGGCGTATGAAGAGTTTGAAAATGAATATTTAAATGGAGCATTCAGAATTATACATAGTGATGATACAAATACGGACTCTGGTTCTGGGTTAGTTTCCCAAGCTCCTGCTTATGGTGAGAGTGATTTTTATGCTCTAAAAAATGGCGGCATAGATGTGATAGTTGACCCTGTTACGCTTTCAGGGAAATTTGACTCAACCGTAAAGGGGCTTGAAAACAAATACGTTAAGGACGCTGATAAAACTATCATGGAGCAACTAGATCAAAGAAATTTATTATTTAGTCGAACTACAGAAACTCATTCGTATCCATTTTGTTGGAGAACTGGTGAGCCATTAATTTATAAGGCAATACCTACTTGGTTTGTTAATGTGGAAAAAATAAGAGAAAGAATGGTTGAATTAAACAAAGAAACTCATTGGGTGCCCGGTTTTATTGGTGAAAAAAGATTTTCAAACTGGTTAGCAAATGCAAGAGATTGGGCAATAAGCAGAAACAGGTATTGGGGAAGTTGTATTCCTGTATGGATCAACAAAGACGATCCTGAAGATCTTATATGTATAGGATCCATAGAAGAACTTGAAAAATTAAGTAGCGAGAGGATAACTGACCTACATAAACATTTTCTAGATGACATAGAGCTGAAAATAGATGGTAAAACTTATAGAAGAACTCCAGAAGTATTAGATTGTTGGTTTGAATCAGGTTCAATGCCATATGGACAGCAGCATTATCCTTTTGAAAACAAAGATTTATTCATGGAAGGCTTTCCTGCAGATTTTATAGCAGAAGGCCTTGATCAAACAAGGGGCTGGTTTTACACGCTTACTGTACTGTCTGTAGCTTTATTTGATTCTGTAGCTTTTAAAAACTGCATTACTACTGGGATGATACTCGCTGAAGATGGAAGGAAAATGAGTAAAAGCTTAAAAAATTATCCAGATCCTGAAGAATTGTTAAACACTTATGGTGGAGATAGCTTAAGAGCTTACTTGATAAATTCACCTGTAGTAAGAGGAGAACCTTTAAAATTCTCAGAAGAAGGTGTAAAGCTAGTAACTAGAAATGTAATACTCCCTTTATGGAACAGTTACTCATTTTTTTCTAACTATGCAAACGCTGATTCAATTACAATTGAAGAGCTTAATTCCGCGTCACCAGTACACGAAAGACCTCTAATGGATCAATGGATTATTTCTTCTCTGCAATCATTAATAAAAACAGTTAATGAAAAAATGGAAAATTATTATCTATATGAAGTAATACCACCTCTTATGAACTTTATAGATGAATTAACAAACTGGTACGTAAGATCAAATAGAAAAAGGTTTTGGAAAGAAAAAGGTAAAGATGATTTAGATAAAATAAACGCATTCAAAACTCTACATGAAGTATTAATTGAATTTTCTAAGACAATGGCACCTGTATTGCCATTTATTTGTGAAGAAATATACCAAGGTTTAACTAATAAAAAAAATCAAAGTATCCACTTTGAGGATTATCCAGAAGCTAATGATAATTTAATTAATCCCATTTTAGAAACAGAAATGGAAATTGCTAAAAATATTATTAAATCAGTAAGAAATATAAGACTCAATGTAGAAATTCCTAATAAGCAGCCTTTAAAAAGCTTGAAAATTATTACAAAAGATTCAAATAAAATTGACCAAATAAGCAATGTTGAAGAAATAATTCTTAATGAATTAAACATAAAGGAAATTACTTTTGACGGAGAGTTTAAAAAATGGGTTAAATACGAATGTAAGCCTAATTATCCTTCTTTGGGTCCAAAACTCGGTGAAGATATAAGTAAATTTGCAAACCTTTTATCTAGTTTGAATGATAAAGATATTGAAGAATTAATTAATAATGAATATTTAGTATTTAATAGTAAAAAGATATCTATTGAAGATATTGATGTAAGGCTAGTAAAAAATGATGAAATAATAAACCAAGAAATTATAGATGATTTTTCTGTATACCTTGATATCGAACTAGATGAAAACTTAATACAAGAAAGAATCTCCAGAGAGCTTGTTTCTATTATCCAAAAACAAAGAAAAGATATGGGTTTTGATATAACTGATAGAATTGCGCTTAATATTTCAACAAATGATTCATTAGTTATTACTTCAATAGAAAAATTTAAAGATTATATTCTAAATGAAACTCTTACTACTGAATTTAAAATAACTGAATCTAAAGGAGTTAATAAGCTTTTAGATTATTTTGTAGATACTGAAATAAAACAAACCTAACAAATAAAACCCATAACCCTCGGATATATAAAATTTACAGCCAAAATTAGGATTATGGGAGATAAGTCTAACCCAGCCATACCTATTCTTACCATAGGTATTGAAGATCTTATAGGGCCTAAAATACGATTATAAAATTGATCTAAAATTCCTTTAATCTGACCAATAGGATGATTATATGGAACCTGAACCCAAGATAATATAATCCATAAAAATAAAGAATAGCTAAATAATTTATAAGTTAATGCAAGGAGACTACACATTTATTTTATAGAGACCTAACTCCTGAAGTCTTTCTCTTTCCTCTGAAGGAAGTGAAGAATTAGAAGGCAATATTAAGAAAACTCCATCTTTATTAATTGATCTTAATTTAGCATTACTTACAAATGCCATGCCCATAACAAAGTCTAATATTCTTCTTCTTTCAGTCTGATCTTCTATGTCCCTATAGTCCATAGCGACAATATATTCATCTTTTATTGCATCACCAAGGCTGTGAATCTCTGAAAAATTTTTAAGAACTTTTATTTCCACTTCATCCTTTGGTTCATGAATTCTCAAATCTCCCAAATATTCATCATTAGCAAATCTATTCTCTGAGGACGGTCTTACTGTAGTAGTTGTTTCATCTATATATTGTTGAACAGAACTTGGCTGTTTTAATCCAATTGAAATAAGAAATTTTTCTAACATTATCTAAAAATTTTACTACCTATACGAATTATTGTAGCACCATAATCTAAAGCAATTTCATAATCATCAGACATGCCCATTGAAAGCTTTCCATCATAGTTTTTATATCTTGCCTTAATCTTTTCGTTGACTTTTTGCATATTGGAGAAAGCTATTTTAGAATCTAACTCTATATTTGGGATGCACATTATTCCGACTGGAAAATAAGATAATTCTTCAAAAAAATTAAAAAATAAATCTACTTCATGAACTTTAATTCCGTTTTTATTTGGGTCGTTATCAATATTAATTTGAACAAATATATCTTGAGAAGTGTAATTTTCATCTATTATTATTGCTTCTTTTTTTCTTGATACAGTATGTATCGAAATGGAGTGATTTAAAATTTCTATTATTTTTCTTGATTGCAAGGGAGAGATAAAATGAAATTTTGAATCTTGTAATTGAGCTTTATTATCTATTAACTGTTCTATTCTATTTTCTCCAAATTCCCTAAAACCTAAATCATATAAAATTTTAATATCGTTAAATTTTCTATCTTTTATTACAGGAAGAAGTTGAGCGTTGTACTTATTTGTTAAATTTTTTATATCATTTAAAGCTTCTAAATCCATACTAAGCTCCACTGTCTAGATTTTGTTTTATCTCTCCTGTATGAATGGTAACTTTTATTTTCTATTGTGCACACATCAGAAACTTCTATATCAATTTTATTGTCATAACAAAATTCTTTAATTCCTTTACTAAGATCTAAATATATTTTATTTTCTTTCCTGAAGCAATTTTTTTTAAACTTTGTTTCTAAATCTTCTTTAACCTCATAACAACATTTTTGTGCATGAGGCCCAATAGATACTTTTAATTTAGATATATTAAATTTTGAAATAGTTTTGTTAAATATTTTGTTCTCTAATCCTTTCCAACCAATATGAACTATCCCTACTTTTTCATGATCAGAAATTATAACTGGCATACAATCAGCAGTTTTAACAACCAAAACTAAATTTTTTTCGTTAGTTATTAGTGCATCTGATTTATAGATTCCTGGTTTATTTACTTCTTTAAAAATATTACTGTGTGACTGCTCCATAGAAGCGAATTGCATATCTTGAATATTATTGATATCAAATGCGTTATTAAATTGTGCTTGATGAATTATTTCGGAATGTATCATCCTCTGATGAAATCAGGGAGACCATCACCTCCACTACCATCATCACCATTATCAATACCAATGGAACGCCTATTTGGTCTAGGTCCAAATCCAGCAGCTACAACTGTAACCTCCACAGCCTCTCCTAAAGTATCATCAACAAGATGACCAAATATAATCTCAGCATTATCGTCAGCTCTCTCTGTAATCACTCTTGCAGCTTCATTAACCTCTTGCAGTTTAAGATCCTCTGAACCAGCAATTGTTATAAGCACTCCTTCTGCACCATCCATGTTTGCTTCTAATAAAGGTGATGATATTGCAGCTTGGGCAGCATTTGGAGCTCTCTGCTCTCCAGTAGATTTACCTATACCAAGAACAGCGTTTCCAGCATCCTTTAATATTGTCCTTACATCAGCAAAATCAACATTTATTACACCAGGATTAGTGATCAATCCAGTTATGCCTTTAACACCGTTTGCCAAAATTTCATCGGACTTTAGATAAGCTTCACTAATTTTAATATCTTTGTCACTAATCTGTAAAAGCCTATCGTTTGGAATTACTATCAATGTATCAACAACATCTCTTAAAGCTTGGATTCCTTCTTCAGCTTGAACTGACCTTCTTCTTCCTTCAAATCCAAATGGTCTTGTTACTACTCCTACTGTTAAAGCACCTAACTCATGAGCTACATTTGCAAGTATTGGAGAAGCACCTGTTCCAGTTCCCCCTCCTTCTCCTGCAGCAATAAAGACCATGTCAGATCCTTTTAATGCCTCAGCAATTAATTCTTCAGAGTCAACAGCTGCTTGTCTCCCTATTTCAGGATCTGCACCTGCACCTAAACCTCTAGTTGATTTTCTTCCTAAGTCTAATTTTAAATCTGCTTTTGATCCAAGTAAACTTTGAGCGTCAGTATTACAAGCAACAAAGTCTACTCCCTTAATGCCTAGCTTTATCATTCTGTTAACAGCATTAGTTCCACCGCCGCCAACTCCAACAACTTTAATTACAGCTGAATAATTTCTTGGTCTCATATTAAGATTCACACCCTTCTCTTTAGCTTTATTCTTTTTTGTAGCCATTAATGTTTCCTTATTATTTTGAAGATAAGAATATCATTTATATATACCTAAAACAATAAATTTTATGTATTTTATCTATATCTATACTTTAGATTTAGATTATGAACAATTAGTTATTGCTTGTATTTCATTTCCATCTTGGCTGTAAGTGAGCCGTATTTCGCCACTACAAGGGTTTTCAGCGATGTAGTAACCAATAACTGAGGCTTTCCTAGCAAGATCAGACGGGCTTCCAAGGGAGACTTTCATGTCTAAATGTGTCAGAAAGAGAACTTCACCATTGTATGTAATTTCTATGTTCATTAGATTTATTGAGTATTTTTTCAGAGTCATAATAAAAGTTACTATTTCCTCGTAGAATCCACTTTTAACTGGTCCATTCTCTATTAATAATGTTGGCAGTCCCCTGTTACTTTTCTTTTCTTCAAGATGTAGATTTTTATAAAGGACTGTGGTCTTTTGGGGAACTTGTCTGTTATCTTTTATGAAAACTAATTTGTCTGAAGTAGAAATTTCTATTGATAACTTATTTGGTAAATCCTTTCTTATTGAAATACGTTCAACTGTTGGATTATCCTCATAGAAAGCTTCAAAGTCGTAGTCGTCTATTAACCAAATTGAGGTTCCTAATAATGAGTCCAAAGAGTCAAAATTAATTTCTTCATTCTCTGAATAGAGTATCTGAGAAACCCTGTAAAAACTAGAAGATAAATTAAAAAGAGTAATTAAACCTGTTAGGAGTAATGTGGAAAATACTAAAAAAGTTTTAAATGTTTGTCTTTCAATATCGCTGTAATTCATAGCTATTCAAATCTACCTACAAAGATGATCTCTTTCTCTAATGAAACGTTGAATTTAGTGTCTACAACTTCTTTAACATGGTTGACTAATTTATACAATGACGATGCTTTTGAGCCTTTTGAAGCTATAAAAAAGTTTGCATGCTTCTTACTAACCTTAACTCCTTCAATTTCATATCCTTTTAGGCCTGCATTGTCAATTAGTTGCCCAGCTGAGTAATCTTCATGGTTCTTGAATACGCTTCCTGCATTATATATTCCAGCAGGTTGTGTTTTTTTTCTATAAGAAACATATTCCTTTAACTTCTTTTTTATTTCTTTAGGATCACCTGGAAATCCAGATAATTTTGCAGCAATAATCATTTTCCCATCTAAGTTATTTGAAAATCTATACCCAAAATCAATTTTGTTTTTTTCTATAGTTTCATACTTTTTGGTATTTAAATTGTAAACATCAAGGGAAAGTAACAAATCAGAAAATTCAGAACCGTAAGCCCCAGCATTCATTTTCGCTGCACCTCCAACAGAACCAGGAATCCCAATTAAAAATTCAGCATTAACTAA
>MDTE01009701.1_pt1 | contig 13574 bp, 17 predicted proteins | sample 811231 | NCBI WGS metagenome assembly MDTE01 (sample SAMN05326651, study PRJNA326480) | marine metagenome | isolation source: seawater | place: Indian Ocean: Red Sea | collected 2010
ATTTCGTTGGCTGCTGTTGCGGGAGAAGTTGCGTTAGCTGGTTCTGCAAAAGCATCTTACACAATAGGTGGTACTGATGACGCTATGGACAAAGGTATTGGTGTTTCAAACGAGTTAAAAGTTGCTGCCTCAGGTGAATTGGACAACGGCTTTACATGGAACTACCACTTAGACTTAGATCCAGGTGCTGCAGGTGCTTTAACACAAGATGACGCTGCATTGACAATAACGATGGGTGATGCTGGAACTATCGGATTTTTCGATGGTGAAGGTTCATTACACTCAAACTTAGCATGGGGAGTAGGTGCGTTAGGCACAGGTTCAGACTATGCAGGTACAATGACAATTAACTATGGTAACGATGTTGATACGGAAGCAAATATTCAATATCACACACCAGCAGATGTATTGCCATTTGGTCTTTCCGCTAAAGTTGGTTACGTGCCGAACGTAGGTGACCAAGCAGGTGGTAACGACTTTAAAAACACAGGTGCAATTAACCCTGTTGTTGAAGGTGGTAACAAACTAACTCAATACAGAGTTGATGCTACTCCACTAGATGGTTTAAGCATTGGTGCTGATTATGCTACAGAAAGCGGTGGAGACACTGGTACAGCTCAACAAGAAGAGTCTGGTGCTTACTACGCTAAATATGCATTTGGAAACTTCAAAGTTGGATACGGTAAATCACTTTATGCGCCAGCAATGACGAATAAAGATGGATTCTTCACTATGTATGAAACAGATTCATACGGTATTGAGTTTGCTGTAAATGACCAGCTTTCAATTTCTTATTCAAAAGAGAAGTCTGAAGGAACTAAGGACAATGCAATAGCTGATGGTGCTTCAAGTGATACGAAGACTAAAGTAGAGTCAGATATCACATCACTACAAGCTGCTTATGTAATTGGTGGTGCTACTATTGGTATAGCTCAAACTGAAACTTCTGATGCAGATTATACTGCAGGCAAAGAAGAGAAAGTTACAGTTTTATCAATCGCAATGGCATTCTAATTAACACTAGAACAAATTTAAAAAAGCCGGCTAATTATAGCCGGCTTTTTTTTTATTTCAGTCAAAATTGCAAAAGAATTACTATTAATAGATTTTATTTTATTTAAATTCAAAATATTAATTCCTCCTAAAGGTACAAGATTTTTAAATCTTTTTGTAAAGCAATTAAATTTGTTTATTCCCAAGAAATTCATTTCTTTTTTGTATTCCACTTTGAATAGCCTAGAAAGCAATATGTACTTGCAACCTTGAGATATTTTATGATGAATTTCTCTTACATCATGTGCAGCACCAATTATATTAAATTTACTTCTTTTAAGATTTAATGATTTGAAACTTTTATTAAATGATGACAAATAAATTCCATCAGATCTTAAATTTACTGCTAAATGTGAGTCATTAGCTACGTAAAATAGAATATCTTTTATTTTACAAACTTTTCTAAAGGCAATTAATTTTGATATTTCTTCTTTTTTGTTATTATTCCTATAAATAATAATAAATTTGCTACGTTTTTTAATCTTTTTTAAATCCAAATCTTTGGTACTTTCAATTAATAAAAAATAATTCTTTTTAAACGCAAACATATGACCAACATAGTAGAAAGTTTCAGTAAAATAAATTCTAATATAAAGAAATTAAACCCAAAAAGGCTTGTTAATATTATAGCTGTAAGCAAAACATTTTCTCTAGATTATATTATGCCCTTAATTGATTATGGCCACATGCATTTTGGAGAGAACAAAGTTCAAGAGGCTACTGCGAAATGGGGATCATTAAAAAAGGAAAAAAAACATTTAAAACTTCATATGGTTGGAAAACTTCAAAGCAATAAAGCAAAAAACGCAGGTGAATTGTTTGATTATATACATTCTTTAGATACACAAAAATTGGCTGACGTTTTATCTAATTATGAACTAAACAGTGGTAAAAATCTTAAATATTTTATTCAGGTTAACATAGGAAATGAACTTCAAAAATCTGGAATTCCTGTCAGTGAAATTGAAAATTTTTATAATTATTGTATATATGAAAAAAAATTAGATATTCAAGGATTAATGGTTATACCTCCAAACGATAATAATACTAAAAAATATTTTAAAACAATGAACGAATTAAATATATCTTTGGGTCTAAAAGAATTAAGTATGGGCATGTCTTCGGATTATGAAGATGCTGTAGTAAATAATTCAACTTTTGTAAGAATAGGTAGTTTGATATTTGGAAAAAGAAGTTAGGTAATATTTACTTTAGAACTTTTATTTAGATATTTTATTAGTTTTATCAACTCAAATTTTCTAATGGCCACACATCCCTTAGTCGATGAAAAATTCTTTTTTGCAACATGAATAAAAATTGCACTTCCTTTATTTTTCTTAATTGGACTGATATTATAGTTTAATACTAAAATTAAATCGTAAATGTTATCTTTTCTATAGAGTTTTTCAAAACTAAATCTAAATGGGAGTCTTATAAGCTTATTGTAATATTTCGACTTTGGATCGTCACACCAGCCCATATTTTTTTGGATAATAGATTTAGGAATTTTACTTTCGAAATATTTGATACGGTCTTTTCTATAAAAAACTCTTTTAACTCTAAAAGATCCTTTTGGTGTTATAAGGTCTCCCTCCTTTTTTTTTAATCCTATACCTTTTTTACCTATCGCACATTTTACTTTAAAATTTTTGAAAGTAAGGTATTTTTTATTAATATTTATATGCATAAATTGAACATTTTTTTATCAGCTCCAGCAAGCTTTAAGTCATCATTAGATGAACTCAAAGCTTATTTAAAGTTTAATCTTAATTCAAATCAAAAAAATATGAGAGATGATCTGGATAAGAATTTTGATGGAATAATTTGCCATGAAGATAATTTAAATGATATTAATAATATAATTAAAAAGGTAAAATGCTTTAAAATATTAGTTTCTTCAAAAAATACTAATATAGCAAATTTTGATTATTATTTGAAACTCCCCACTACAATTAAAGAGATAAATAACATTGTTGAAAGTTCTGCAGCCAAAAAAAAATTTAATAAAAATTCATCAATAAAAATAAAATCATATTTACTCGATAAAAATGAAAAAAAACTTATTAAAAACGAGAGTTTTGTTATTCTTACTGAAAAAGAAATTCAATTACTTGAACTTTTTTTAACTAAAAAGCAGGCAGTTTCCAAAAACAATATTTTAGATTTAGTTTGGAATTATTCCTCAGATGCTGACACCCACACAGTTGAGACACATATTTATAGACTAAGAAAAAAAATAAATGATAAATTTTTAGACGATAATTTTATACTTAATAATAAAAATGGATATTACTTATGAAAAAAAGAAACAAAATAGCTTTAGACTTATTTTCCAAAAAATATCGAAAAAGGATAGTTAAACCAAAAAAAGGTAAAGGTAGCTTTAAAAGAAAAAAAAAATAATTTAATTAATTCTTGCTCCAATAATTTGTATAACTTTTGAAGACATCTCAGTCCCTATGTCCAAGCTTTCTTTTAGCGATTTGCCATTAACATGTCCATGCAAAAATCCACCAGCAAAAAGATCTCCAGCTCCAGTAAGATCTTTAATTTTCAAATTTTCTTTTGCAACACATTCCACAATTTCCTCTTTATTTATTGCTACTGCACCTTTTTCACCTCGAGTCACAATTATTAATTTTTTTAATCCTTTAGCGAAGTTAATAACTGTTTTAATATCTTTAGCATTGATTAAAGACATAATTTCTTGCTCATTTGCAAAAGTAATATCCAATTTATTTTTTACTAAATCAAGAAAATGAGTCTTGTGTCTCTCAACACAAAATAAATCAGATAAAGACATCGCTACTTTGTTAGCTTTTTTTATTGCCTTCTCAAAAGCTTTTTTTGGTTCGCCCTCATCCCAGAGATAGCCCTCTAAAAATAATATTTCACTTTTTTCAACTGCATTTGTGTCAATGTCATTTTCATTAATTTTCCCAGCAGTGCCAAGAAAAGTTACCATAGTTCTCTCAGAGTCCGGTGTAATTAATATCAAACAAGTTCCAGTAGGAATGACCTCCTTTTTCTTGGAGTAAAAAAATTTAACATTTTCTCTTTTCAAACCTTCTTCATACTTATTACCTAATTTATCATCACTAACTTTACCAATAAAGCCAACTTTATTTCCTAGTTGCGAAAGACCTACTATTGAGTTTGCAACAGATCCACCAGACACAGTCTCCTCTATTTTTAATTTTGATAATAGTTTTTTTAATTCCATCTCGTCTACAAGCTTCATCGTGCTTTTTGTTAAATTATTTTGAGCAATAAATTTTTCATCAACTTTACAAATTACATCAACGATTGCATTTCCTATTCCTAAGATTTTCATTTAAGCTTTTTTTGTTTTTACAGGTTTTTTTCTATTTGGATAACAGCTTTTACAGATTTTACAAGTTATTCCATAGCAGTCTCGAGCTTTACAATACTCCCGACCATACCAAATTATTTGAAGGTGAAGTCTATTCCATTTTTTTTTGGGAAAAATATTTTTTAAATCTTTTTCTGTTTGAATTACGTTTTTGCCATTTGTGAGACCCCACCTTTGCGCAAGTCTATGTATATGCGTGTCAACTGGAAAAGCTGGAAAACCAAAACCTTGGGACATAACAACACTAGCAGTTTTGTGGCCAACACCTGGTAATTGTTCGAGTTCCTCATATGTTTTGGGCACTTTACTATCATATTTTTCAATTAAGGTTTTAGATAAAAAAAAAATACTTTTCGCTTTAATTCTAAAAATTCCAATTTTTTTAATTAATTTTTCAATTCTTTTCCTTCCTAATTTTACAAAATGCTCAGGCTTATAATAATTTGGGTAAATTTTTTTTGTTACATTATTTACATTAACGTCTGTGCATTGAGCGGAAAGTAAAACAGAAACTAAAAGAGTAAAAGTATTTTTATAATTAAGAGGAATAGGTACTTTTGGATAAGTTTTATCTAAAATTTTTATGATGATTTTAGATTTTTTTTTATTATTCACTATCTAAAACTTTTTTTTTAGCTTTCGTAAACTCTTCTTTAGTTAAATCGCCAGATTTATACAAATCTTTTAACATCTTCAGCTCACCTACAATTGTTTGAGTTGAGTTTTTTAAAATTTCTGAATTTACTAAATCAATATTCTTGCAATTTTTTTTTTTCATAATCTTTAGCAAATGAAATGTTCTATCGTTTGCAGCTCTTATAGCCTTATCTGAATTATGAAAAGTTGTAGCCATCGCAGGCCAAAAAAGAATCATTCTTGCCATATTCCCTCCAGTGTTTTCTTTTTCAAATAATGCATCACGCTTAAACTTTTGCGCTTCAGCCACTGAACTCTCCAGTTCATTACAGTTTTTTTTATCATCTAAAGGATCTTTAACATTAACAACTTCAGGAGTAGCACAACCAATTAAAAAGAAAAAAATGATAATTAATTTTACTGTCTTCACAATGAATTTATTTAAAGTTCAAAAGATTTCTCATGGAGTATAAGCCTGGTTTTTTATTAATTAACCATTTAGCAGCAACCAAAGCACCCTCAGAATACAAAGCTCTGTCAAACGATTCATGGTTCAACTTTATAACTTCTTTACCACTGGTGAACATGACTTCGTGCTCTCCTATAACCTCTCCTCTTCTAATTGAATTAAAATTAATTTTATTCCCATAAGGAAATGTTTTTTTATTAAAATATTTTTTACCTAACATACCATAAAACTCTTTTCTTCTGCCTTTTGCTATTCCCCGCCCTAGCATTAACGCAGTTCCAGATGGATAATCTTTCTTATGCTTGTGATGTACCTCATAAACTTTGCTTAAAAATTTTTCTCCAAGAGATTTTGCTGTAATTTCAGTCAAATACATTAATAGATTTACACCTAAACTCATATTTCCAGCTTTTAAGATTGGAATTTTTTTTGAATATCTTTTTATTAATTTTTCTTCATTCTTTGTAAATCCTGTTGTTCCAATTACTATCCTCTTTTTTTGTTTAGTTGCAATTTTAAGAATTTCTAAAGTACATTTAGGAATAGTAAAATCGATAATTATATTTGCTTTTTTAAAAGCATCAATTGAATTAAGTTCAGGTTTAATTCCTAAAATTTTTTTATTTATTTTTCTATTTTCAGTCAAAGAGACCAACTTAAATTCCTTACTTTTATTTGCTGACTTAATGAGTTGTCGACCCATTCTTCCCATGCAGCCTGATATTGCTAAGTTAATTTTTTTCATTATCTAATAAAATAAATTGCCACAATAATCACTAGTACAATTATAGTCCAGATAGTTAAATTATTTAAAACTTGTTTTAATTTATTATTAGTGGATAAAAAACCAGGTAAGATTAAAGCTAGCACTGCAATAAGAAATATTGCTGATATAATTTGGTCAGTTTCCATACAGCTTAAGAATTTTTCCAGAATTTCTTAGCTTTTTCAAAAAAGCTTTTAATTACTGGATCTGGTTTGCTGGTTTCAATCTCATTAAACTCCTCTAATATCTCTTTTTGCCTTTTTGATAGGGAAGTTGGCACTTGAGTAACAACTCTGATATAAAGGTCACCAAAAACACTTCTTCTTAAAACAGGCATACCTTTACCTTTAAGTCTGAACTGTTTTCCGTGTTGAGTCCCTGCTGGAATTTTTATTTTAGACTTGCCTCCATCGATTGAGGGAACTTCTACAGAAATTCCTAATGCCGCGTCTGAAAAGGAGATTGGCATCTCATAGTACAGATTTTCATCTGACCTTTTAAAAATATTATGGTTTTCTATCGAAACAAATAAATATAAATCACCGCTTCCACCGCCTTTTGAACCAGCTTCACCTTTTCCCGACAATCTAATTCTTGTCCCATCATCAACCCCTTTTGGAATTTTAACCGTCACATTCTCGTTTGCTTGTACCTTTCCATTACCACTACAATTATTACATGGAGTACTTATCATTTCACCGTAACCGCTACATTGCGGACAGGTTTGTTGAACAGTAAAGAAACCTTGATTAGTTCTTACCTTTCCTCTTCCAGAACAATAATCACATCTTATCGGTTTAGACCCCTTGGCCGCTCCGCTGCCCGAACAGGATTTGCAAGATTTATATGTAGTATATCTAACATTCTTTTCAGTTCCTTCGTATGCTTCTTCTAAAGAAATACTTACATCATATCTAAGATCGTTCCCCCTATTACTTGTTCTTCTCGATGTACCACCACCAAAGTCACTAAAAAAATCTTCGAAAATATCAGAGAAAGACGAACTGTCGAAACCGCCAAAGCCTTGAAAGCCACCTCCACCTCCACCTTCAAATGCTGCATGCCCAAATTGGTCGTAATTTGCTTTTCTTTTATCGTCTGAAAGAATGTGATAAGCCTCGCTTGCTTCTTTGAATTTTTCTTCTGAAGCTTTATCACCTTTATTTTTATCAGGGTGGTATTTAAGTGCTAATTTTCTATAGGCTTTTTTTATATCGTCTTTGGATGCACCTTTCGGAACACCTAAGACATCATAACAATCTCTTTTAGCCACAGGACGTCTCCTTATTTATTATCTTAGGCGCTTTTTTCTTTATCTTCCTTTACGTCTTCAAAATCTGCATCAACAACATTATCTTTTTCACCAGGTTTAGTAGCTTTCGGACCACCAGTACCTTTGTCATCTTTATTACCTTTTTGCTGGCTTTTATATACTGCTTCACCTAATTTCATAGATACTTGAACTAAACTCTGAGTTTTTTTCTTAATATCTTCAACATCTGTTCCTTCTAAGGATTTTTTAAGATCGATCACTCCATTTTCAATAGCTTTTTTATCTTCTGATGAAACTTTATCTCCATGCTCTTTCAAACTTTTTTCTGTTGAAAAAACTAAGCTGTCGGCTTGGTTTCTTGCATCGACTGAGTCTCTTTTCTTTTTATCTGCTTCTTTGTTAGCCTCGGCATCTTTAACCATTTTTTGAATTTCTTCATCAGATAGACCTCCAGAAGCTTGTATCTGTATCTTTTGCTCTTTGCCCGTACCTTTATCTTTTGCGGAAACGCTCACTATACCATTAGCGTCAATATCAAAAGTCACTTCTATTTGCGGTGTACCCCTTGGTGCTGGAGGTATACCTACTAATTCAAAGTTACCTAAAATTTTATTATCAGCAGCCATTTCTCTCTCTCCTTGAAGAACTCTTATAGAAACAGCTGGCTGGTTATCTTCAGCTGTCGAAAATACCTGACTTTTTTTAGTTGGAATTGTCGTATTTTTTTCAATTAGTTTCGTTGATACGCCGCCGAGTGTCTCGATTCCTAACGAGAGAGGAGTAACATCTAAAAGTAATACGTCTTTAACGTCACCTTGTAATACCCCACCTTGAATAGCTGCACCCATCGCAACTACTTCATCTGGATTTACGCTTTTATTTGGTTCTTTTCCAAAAAAATTTTTTACTGTTTCAATTATTTTTGGCATTCTAGTCATTCCGCCCACAAGAACGACTTCACTTATCTCTGCAGCAGAAAATCCAGAGTCTTTCAATGCTGTTTTGCATGGTTCTAAAGTTCTATCAACCAAACTTTGAACTAAAGCCTCAAGTTTGGCTCTTGTAAATTTTAAATTTAAATGTTTAGGGCCAGATTTGTCTGCAGTTATAAAAGGTAAATTTATTTCAGTTTGAGCTGCAGATGATAACTCAATCTTAGCTTTTTCTGCAGCTTCTTTTAATCTTTGAAGAGCAAGTTTATCTGTTTTTAAGTCAATTCCATTATCTTTTTTAAATTCGGATGCAAGATATTCTACAATTGCATCATCAAAATCTTCACCTCCAAGAAAAGTATCTCCGTTAGTTGATTTTACTTCAAATACTCCATCACCAATTTCTAAAATTGATATATCAAAAGTTCCACCTCCTAAGTCGTATACAGCAATTTTCTTACCACCTTTTTTATCAAGACCATATGCAAGAGAAGCTGCAGTGGGTTCATTTATAATTCTCAAAACTTCAAGACCTGCAATTTTTCCCGCATCTTTAGTTGCTTGTCTTTGAGAGTCATTGAAATATGCAGGTACAGTTATCACTGCTTTTGTTACAGCTTGACCTAAATATTTCTCAGCTGTCTCTTTCATCTTTTGTAATACGAAAGCTGAAATTTGTGCTGGTGAATATTTTTTCCCTTTTCCCTCTACCCAAGCATCACCATTATCCGATTTAACTATTTTGTAAGGGACTTTAGAAATATCTTTTTGCACTGAAGGACCATCAAACTTTCTCCCAATTAATCTTTTTACTGCAAAAATTGTATCACCGGCATTTGTTACCGCTTGCCTTTTTGCTGGCTGGCCAACTAATTTCTCTTCATTATCTAAAAAAGCTACAACAGAAGGAGTTGTCCTTGCACCTTCTGTATTTTCTAGCACTTTTGCTTGTGAGCCGTCCATTATTGCTACACACGAATTCGTAGTTCCTAAATCTATTCCAATTACTTTACTCATAAATATGTTCCTTTTGATAACTTATATGGGTGCTATTTTTCTTCATACAAGGTTGAATTATTTAATTTTTTTCCTCTTTTTCTTGATTTTTTGAACTTTTTTTCTTTGCCACACCAACTAATGCTGGTCTCAACAATCTTTCACCCAACATATAGCCAGGCTGAATCTCTTGAACAATTGTGCCCGGTTCAGACTTATCATCCTCAATTTCTGACATTGCTTGATGAACATTTGGATCAAATTTTGTTCCCTTTGCATCAATCTTTTTAATATTATTTTTTTCGAATATAGTTATTAAATCTTTTTCAATAATTGTTATATTTTCAAGAAACTTTTCAAGATCCTTGTTATCTTTTAAAATTTTATCATTTTTGATTGCTATTTTAGCTCTTTGTAAGTTGTCTAATATTGCCAGACTTTCTTTTGCAAAATTAAATGATCCAAATTCGAAAGCGTCTTTAACTTCCTTTTCGAACCTTCTTCTTTGATTTTCAATTTCTGCTAGAGATCTTAAAAGTTTATCTTCTGTTTCTTTTAACTTTTCGTCTGTAGATTTATGTTCAACTTTTGGTTTTTGAATATTTTTAGGCGCACCACTAGGGTCGTTATTTTCAGATTGACTCTGATTTTGTTTTTTTATGTCGTTTTCAGGCATCTAAATGTTATATAGTAAATATTTTTAAAATTACTAGACAGAAATGAAAAAAATTTTAATAGGAACGCACAATAAGGGGAAATTTAGAGAAATAGCTTATTTATTATCTAATAAAAGCAAAAAAATTTCTCCGACTAGTCTTAAGATACCAAGTCCAAAAGAGACAGGGAAAACTTTTTTAGCAAATTCAAAATTAAAAGCAGAGTATTTTTCTAAATTTGTAAATTATCCAGTTATATCAGATGACTCTGGTTTATGTATAAAGTTTATGAAAAATAAGCCAGGTATTTTTTCCGCTAGATTAGCAAAAAAAAAAGGTGGCTTTCAAAAAGCCATGAAATTTATTTTGAAAAAAATGAAAAATACCAAAAATAGATCTGCATATTTTATTTGTTCTCTTTCATTTAAATATCCAAAAAAAAGGGTTGTTACATGCACAGGAAAAATACAAGGTACAATTTCATTGAAAATTTCTGGAAAGAAAGGGTTTGGATACGACCCAATATTTATTCCTCAATCATATAAAAAAACGTTTTCTGAAATTTCAAAATTAAAAAAGATGAGAATTGATCACAGATTTCTTGCATTCAAAAAATTAAAAAATAAAATTAAAACTTTATAAATTTATTTTTATCAGTTTTATATATTTCAAGATCTTGCTTAACTTTCTTATCTTTAAAGCTGAAAGTTCCCGTTTTACCTTTAATTTTATTTTTAAAAGAAAAATCATTAATAGAGGTAATCTTGCCATTAGTTTTCCACGCATAGTAAATTAAACCTAGTGCATCATAGGTTAAAATTGTTATTTCATTCGGGTATTTTTGGTATTTTTTGAAATATTTATCATTGTACTTTTTAAATTCCTTATAATCTATTGAAGGATAATACAAATTTCTTATTGTATTTTCATAAAAAATACTTTCATCAAACCATTGATTTACAGTTGTAAGTAAAACCTTATCCTGATTTACGTCTGTGTACACTAAGGATGTTAAAACACTTTTTAAATTATTTCCAAAATCTATAATTATGACCGAGTCAAAATTAACATCACCTAATGTATAAAGTTGCTCAAGTTTTTCCAATGTTCTAATTGACTGATCATCTTCTTTGTCTTCAAACATTTTTTTTCTAAGTTCAAGATTTTTTTTCCTTTGGTTATAATTTGTTAGTTTTTCAATTTCACCTGTAAGTACTTGTGGATCAGCGCTGTATTTGAAAATCTTAAAATTTTGTAAATTAAGACTTTCAAGTTTTTTTTCTACAAAATTTTCGTATTGATTTTTCGGAAACATAATTATTGTTTTACTTTTTTTTTGCTTCCTTAAAAAATTTGTAATTGCATTTAGTTGGGACTCCAAACTAATCCCTATACTAATTATATTATTGGAGAATTCTGGAGAAATGTTTGAGGGAGAAATAAAAATGGTATCATTAAACTTATTTGTTTCTGGAAAGTCTTTATTACTTATTGGACCAATTATTACATTTACACCCTCTGCTTTAATTTCTCGTATAGCAGAATTTAACTTTTTGGTGTCATTAAATCCAGAGTCCCTTGGTACAATAAATACATTTCTATCATTTATTTCATCAAGTGCTAGTTGGAGCGAATACAAAAGAGAGTCTCCCAATTCTTTATATTCACCACTTAAAGGGGCAAGCAAGCCAATTTTTAAAATGTTAATATTTTCTTTACCGAAAAGATTAATATTAAAGAATATTAATGTATAAGATAGAATTAGACCAAAAATTTTTTTCATAAGATGATTTTGAATACAAATACTTTATACATCGTTTCAACGCCCATTGGAAATTTAGATGACTTAACATTAAGAGCAGAAAAAGTATTAAAAAATTCAGACATTATTCTATGTGAGGATACTAGACATTCTGTTAAACTATTAAATCATTTTAAAATTAAAAAAAAACTGATCTCTTACCATAAATTTAATGAGAGAAAACAGCTAATTAACATTATAGAGCACATTAATCAGGGCAAAATTTTGTCTCTAATATCTGACGCGGGAACACCAATGTTATCTGATCCAGGTCGAATACTTCTAAATGAGTGCATAAAAAGAAATATCGGCATTGTCCCAATTCCAGGTGTTTCCTCGATTACTACTGCTTTGAGTGTCTCGGGATTTAGTGATCAATTTTTATTTTTCGGATTTTTACCAAAAAAAGAAAGTGAAATTAATAAAATTTTGACATCTCTTAAAAATATTTCTTATTCATTAGTTTTTTTTGTGCCTGGAAAAAAAATTAACAATTATTTATCAAAATTTAAAGAATATTTCCCTGAAAGAAAAATTCTAATAGCTAAAGAGTTAACAAAAATTCATGAAAATCTCATAAGGGGAGACATCAACAACCTTAAAATTAACAAAACTTCAATGAAAGGTGAAGTGACTGTTGTGATATCTGATCATAAATTTACAGAGAGAACTGATAAAAATGAAATTATTAACAAAGCAAAAAAATATTTAAAAAAGTATAGCTTAAAAGATACAGTTGAATTAATTTTACAGACAGGAAAATTTAAAAAAAAAGAAATTTATGAAATTTGCTTAAGCTTGAAAAATGAAAAAAATAATTAGTTTACTCATTATTGCCTTTTTAACCTCTTGTTCATCAGTCGGCCAGTTTGGAGCGGGAGTAGATATTACATTCGATCCAAGAACTATAGGAATGCAAATAGATGATACAATTATGCAAAAAAATTTATCTGCGAGATTAGCATTAGCAGATAAGAAATATTTTATTTCTATACAGTCTGAAGTTTTAGATGGCAGAATATTTTTATCAGGAAAGGTAGATGAGCCTGAGGAAAAAATTAAAATCACCAAAATGGCATGGGAAACTAAAGGTGTCAGATCAGTAAAAAATGCAATTACAATTAAAAGTCAAAGTAATTTTAAAAGCACTGCGAAAGATATTTTAATTACAAGTCAATTAAGATCTGCCTTGATCTTTAACAAAAAAACAAAAGCTAGAAATTATACCTTAGAAACAATTAATAAAAATATCTACATATTTGGTATAGCAATGGATATGGAAGAAAAAAAAGAGGTAATTAGAGAGGCAAATAAAATATATGATGTTAAAGAAGTTTTCCCATCAATTTATTTAGCAAGCGAGTTAAGTAGAAACAAACTTTAGTTTGAATAGTCAATTACATCTGAAGAATAAGCTGCAATAGAGGCTAGATTTAAAATTTCAGAGGTGCTTGCTCTTAGCGGCGCAACTTCAATAGGTGAACCAAGGCCAATCAAAAGTGGCCCTATTAATTTTCCTCCTCCAAAAACTTTCATTAATTTTGTTGAAATGGCTGCGCTATGAAGTGCAGGCATAATCAAAATATTTGCATTTCCAACAATTTTAGAAAATGGATAGA
>MDTE01132987.1_pt1 | contig 13574 bp, 13 predicted proteins | sample 811231 | NCBI WGS metagenome assembly MDTE01 (sample SAMN05326651, study PRJNA326480) | marine metagenome | isolation source: seawater | place: Indian Ocean: Red Sea | collected 2010
ATAGGCTGGATGTGGAAGCGCAGTAATGCGTGCAGCTGACCAGTACTAATAGCTCAATTGGCTTGATTTATGCACTGAAAAAAATTTTTAAGATATGATTTTAATTTAGTAAATAATTAAAAACAAAATCATTTTATTATATTTTTATTTAAAACCTTATGAGCAAAAAAATAATTTCTCATTTTTTTGAAAAAAATAATTTACCTATTATTAGATTTTATAAAACTCCATTTGAACATTTAATTATAGATAATTGTTTTAATCCTATTTTAATAAAATCTATTTTAAGTGAATTTAAAAAAAATCATAAATTATTTGAAAGTAAGGTAATGGGTGGTAGATTGCGTCTACAAAATCATGACGCAGGTTTCAAAAAATTTTTAAAAGAAAATAATTCGTCTTCTAAACTGTATTATTTTCTAAAAAATTTTAAAAACTTTCAAATCTTATATTCATATTTTAAGGCCTCATTTTCTAAAACTTTCATGAATAAAGATATACGTTTTTACTTTGATTATTCTATAGGTAAAAAAGGGTACACCAGGGAACCACATAGGGATAGCAATAGTAGAGTTATTGTTTTTATTGGATATTTTAACGATACAAAAGAGGGCTCCTTAAATCTTTGGAGATTTAAAAATCCTAAGACAAAAAAATTTAGTAGAAGACCTGATTTAAACAAGCTTAAATTAGAAAAAAAAATAAAAATAAAAACAAATAGATTTATTTTTTTTCCTAATTCAAAAAACTCTTATCATTCAGTATCTAAAATAAAATCTAACAAAATAAAAAGATTTTTTTGTTATGGAGGTTATTCCTTAGCATCTGATACAAAATTCTTAAGAAAAAGTAAGTATAAAAATTTTAAGATTGCATAAATAGATATTTTAACAAAACAAGTATTTATGTTATTTATTTTTTAATTTACTAGAAATTTTTATAGTCAAATTTGGAAAAAATAAATTAAGAATTAAATAAATAAATGTTTCAATCATTTTCATGATTTGTTTAAATGCAATTTTAGTTTGTTCAAGAAATATCTTAAATCCTGTAGCCTTTCTCTCACTTAATATTTTATTATAAATTTTTTTACCAATCATAATTTTATTAAATTTATTTTTTTTATTACTTAAAGATCTAGCTAGCACATGAATATTTAAATTATTTCTATCTCTTAACACTAAATTACGTTTATAGATTCCTCTTTGCTCTATGTGTAATACCTTATAATTACAGCTTTCAAGAATATATTTAATTGTCTCATAAGAATATAAATTTAAATGAGTTGGATCGTCTAAAGGGTTTGCAAATGGATTCGGTATTTCTATGTATACTAATCCATTTTTCTTTAAAATATTTTTTTTAATTCTTATTAAAAATTTAACTGGATCTGGTAGATGTTCGAGAACTTGTAATAAAGAAACAATATCTGCATTTATTTTTTTAGAAAAAAAATTTTCCTTTGTTTCAAATACTTCATCCACTAAAAATGCAGATTTTGCAATATTCAGACCTGTTTTATTATAATCTGTACCTATAGTATTAAAATTAAAAACTTTTTTACAAGCATACAAAAATGCACCATGATAACATCCATAATCTAAGATTTTTAATTTTTTATTTGATTTAATAATATTTTTATTCTTTATAATTTTATAAAAAGCATAAAACCTATGAAAGCTCATACTTATCCATTTAAAATTAATTGGTAAATCTATAATATTTTTACCTAAATTAATTTTTGCATCTGAATATCGATATTTTGTTTGGTAATGTTTTATTAGTTTTTTTTTATCTATTTTTGGTTGGTGATAGATATTACCACAATTTACGCAAATCAGGTTTTTATAGTTAATTAGTTCTTTATCACGCGAGTCTGTTCTTAAAAAAAAATCGTTTTTTTCTATTTTGATCGATTTTTTTTCACCACAAATTTGACAATGATTAGAATTCATAATTTTATAAATTTATGAGTATAGTCTACCAAAATTTACAAGAGCTAGTATATTAATTACTTGAATAATTACTTATTGTCTATATTAAGATTTTTAATTTTAATAAATATTAATAATAGTAATTGCCTTTTAAAATGAATTACTTACTTATTTTAAAATTTAAATATAATTATAAATAGTGATAAATTTAGTCTCATTGTGAAAAAACTTATAAAAAACTTTTTAAAAAAAAAAATAGCATTTAATCATAAATCGTATAATTTAAAAGTGGATGCTGATGAACACATCATTCAATCTCATTACAAAACTTCATATATTAATGCGTTAAAAAAATTAAGTTTAAATGAATTATTTATTTTATTTCAAACTGATAAAGCCTCTATTTATCAAAATTTGATTTATGATGAAAAAAATAAAACCTATAGAAGATCTATTATCTCTGGTCACAATTATGCAGTTATTTATGAAAAATTTTTGAGATCAAAAAGACTGGAATATAGAAATATTTTAGAAATTGGAGCTTGGGAAGGCACAGGTGCTGCTGCTTTTTTTTCTTATTTTCCTAATGCTACTATATACAGTTTAGATATTAGTTTTAAATTTAATAAGATTAAAGCTGAGAGAATTAAAAGAATTTTGTGTGATCAATCTGATAAAATTCAATTGAGTAATTTCTTATCAAAAAATAAATTAGAAAACAACTTAGATGTAGTTATTGATGATGGCAAACATGATGATGTTTGTGTTTTAAATTCATTTAATAAATTGTTTAAAAATCTTAAGAGTTCATCTTTCTATTTTATAGAGGATATTACAGAAGATTTGGCTCCAAGTTCTTTTAAAATATTTAATAATATTTCGAAAAATGTTATCGATGAAATAGTTAAAAAAAATATTGATCAAGAGATCTTAAATCTTATTGACTTTGTTGAGATATTTGAAAGTCAAAGAGAAATAAAAAAAAATGGTATTAATCATTCTCAAGTTTATATGTTTACAATAAGGAAAAAATAATGGTTATTTGGATAACAGGGCTATCCGGGGCAGGAAAAACTACTCTAGGTAAAGCTTTATATAAAAATTTGAAAAAAAAATTTCCCAATACATTATGGTTTGACGGAGAAACAACAAATCGTTTGACAGATAAAACAAGAAAATATGACAGACAATCAAGAATTAACCAATATAAAAAGCAAATTAGATTTTATGAGTTTTGTTATAAGCAAAATATCAATCTTATAATCTCATGTCTTTATTATGATAAACCAACTCAAACCAACAATAGGAAGAAATTTAAAAAATATTTTGAAATTTATTTGAAATCAGATATTAATCAATTAATTAAAAGAGATAGTAAAGGTACCTACAAAAATAATCTCAATAAAAAAATACCAAATATTGTAGGCTATGATATTAAATTAAATATGCCGAAAGGTTCTGATGTCATAATAGAAAATTTTTATGAAAAAAATATAAATGTTTGTAAAAAGATGATCTTATCTAAAATTAAAGGAAAGTTTAACAAATTTTAATTTTTAAGCAGTTTATAATAAAAACTTTTTTTAACTTCACTGTATTTTTTATTCTTATAACCCCAAAATTCTACTGATCTTCTCCAGTTTTTACCATATATAAGTTCAATGTATTCATATGTAAAATTTGGAACTCTAAGAGGTAAATTATTATATTTAATTATTTTTTTTTCACTCCAAAATTTTAAAGAAGTATTTTTTTTAAATTCGTAATTTTCTGCAGTATTTTTCTTTAAACTTTTTATAACAAAATCAATATGAGGAATTTCAATTTTTTTACTTTTTGACTTGGAAAAAACTACAATCCTATTAAATTTTTTATGTTTAATTTTAACAAATTTTTTATAGTTATTTAAAATAAAATTTGTGTAAAAAATATTATTCTTTTTTGATAAAATTTTTTCAATTTGTTTAATATTTTTTATATTTACTGAAATTTCAACATCAGACAGTTCTGCTAAATCATCTTTTCTTAATAATGACAATAAACCAGAATAATCAATCCAATATTCAATTTTTTCCTTATCAAAACAATTAATAATATACTTTAACATTTTAAAAAGAATTCTACTTCTTAATAATAGATTTTTTTTATCTGGCCTAATTTCACTCTTTCCAAGAAATACAAATTTTTTATTTGGAATTTTATATTTTTTTAATTGTTTTATTTGGCTTTCAATGTTTCTTCCACAAAGAATAATTTTATCAAAATCTATTTTTGTTATATCACCTACTGGATAAATTATTTTATTTATACAATATTTAAAATGTTTATTTTTTTCGTTATCTAAAAAACACAAAGGATTAAATTTAGATTTTTTATTATTTAATTTTCTAAGCGCCATCCGACCATGATAACCTGAACCAAAAATAATTGTTTTAAATTTCATGTGTTAATTTTTATTTATTAATTAATATTATGTCTCTATTTCAGTGCCATCGTAAAATATTTTTGGACTAATTCCATACTCGTAAACTAACATTGCTCTGGATTTTTCTTCTGGCATATGTCCTTTATGTAAACCGAATGTATCCTCAAAAATTATTGATCCAGCATCGCCTGTAAATTTAATGATTTTTGAATCATAATATTTATTTATTTCTTCATCATCTAATCTATTAGCATTTAGATGTATTATTTCCCTCTTTTTATGTGTTCCTTTTACGAAAGTATGAGGGCCAGCATCATCATAAACATTATTTAGATATACAAATATTTTAAGAAATTTTCTATAATCACAATCATAATGAAAATATTGAGCATTCTTTTTTTGCTCTATTGATGAAGTTTTTATTGGATTTGATATATAACAGTAGGTATGTAAAGTAATTTTTTCTCTATTTAAATAATTTTTAGCTATAGCTAAAAAAAAATTTGATCTACCGATTTCGTTTATAAGACACTTTTTGCTTTGATCAATATCTATAGTCAGATGTGGAATTTTTTTTTCTAAAGACTCATTTATTATTTCACTTAAATTCAAATTTTTATTAATTTGCTCAACATAATTTTTATTGGGATCTTTATATCTGTAAGAAAAATAATTTTTTTCAAATTCTTGATTAATTATATCGATTTTATCTTTTTTAATTTTGGAAAAAAAATACCCATCTCCAACTATTTTTTGCACAATATCTTTAGAAAAAAGAAGTTTTTCAAAAAAGATGTCATCTTTAATATTACTTATATTATTTGATTTTATTAAATTTCTTATTAAAGGTATTGAATAAAAAAACCTAATTATAAAAATCATAATTCTTGATGTTTTTTTTACATTTTTTTTTCTTTTTAAAAGAGAAATTTCTAAAGCAGAAGTTATATGGTTTTTAAATATTGATATAAATTTAATCACCACATTAATTCCTTCTTTACAAAATTAGAAACATATTTTTCAATATTTTGATCTATTGATTTGGTTTGTTTAGAAAATTTATATAGTAATTTGCTTGTGTTATTTACTTTTATATTTTTATCTGCAAAATATTCATTTTTAAGTAAAATATTTTCATTATTTTTGTTTGGAAAATAATAAAAATGCATGTAAAAAAATTCAAATATTTTTTTTTTATTAAAATCAATTTCTTTGCAATATTTATCTAAATTATTCATTACTTTGTTTAATTTTTTCTCTGTTTTTATATGAAGAGAAAAATCATAATTAATATGAGGGTTATCTCCAGTATTTATGACCGGTATTTTAAAAGCAGCATATTCATGTGCAATTGTTCCATGATTTGTAATAATACATTTTGGTTTTAGTTTAATAATATCAGAATGGCCTGTATTTTTCCTTAAATATTGAACATTTTTATAATTTTTTAGTAGTTCTTTATGAACATTTAAATCACTACTTAATTCATTTGGATGTGGTTTGTAATACCAGTCATACTTATCCAGTTTTACAGATAATTCTAAAAAATATTTAATTTGCTCATAAAAATCATTGAAAATCATGTATCTAAATCTATGAGGGTTATCAAAGTAACAGTGTGGAAAAATTATTATTTTTTCCTTTTTTTTTATTTTTACTTTCTTGCTTATCTTTAATTTTTTATCAAATTGACTTATTGGCATATAAGGTAAACTTTTATCATATTTACCTGATATTCTTAAATTAAGTAAATCTTTACCAATTTTAAGTGCATCTTCTTTTTTTTGTTTTTCAAATTTTTTAAAAATTTTTTTATAATTATAGTAAGGAAATTCATCAACTTTATATTTTCTATCAATCTTAATTAATTTAAATAAAGCGTTACCTCGGTTTTCTGGTCTTACTTTAATTACCGGAATATTTTTTTTTAATGCTAACCTTGTAATGATACCATAGTTAATATAGCAGGTATGACTTGGGATTACACATACTACGTTATTTGATTTAAAATATTTTTTTAGCTCAGTGTAAATTTTTTCAGACCTATAAAAAATAGATTTAAATTTAGGATCGTTTAAATCAATTGTTGGTTTGTAGGTAATTCTTAAATAAGTATCATAAATTAAATCGCCAATTTTAATTCCATCTTTTTTATAATTTACTAATTTTTTTTTACTTTTGCCATGCTTGTTAATTAATTTCTGATATCTTCTTAACTCTTCATCTGAATATTTAAAATTATATTCAGAAATGCCCTCACCAACATTAAAGGAGTTAAAAATTTTCCTTAATTTATAAATAAACAAACTAGTTTTACTTAATCTTCCTTGATACAAATCAAAATAAAAATATCTAATCTCAGCGTTTAATTTTTTTGAAATAATATTTGTTGTATAGCTCCAAAAATGAATAAATGGATTCCAAGGAAATAAATCTACCAATATAATTTTTTTTTTATTATTAACTTTATAAGAAACCCACTTTTTTTTATTATACTCTATATAGGCTCTATCATATTTGTTTAGATACAGGTTGTTAAATAAAAACTTTAGAGAAGCTTTAGCAATTTTTAACATTAGGTTTTTTAATTATCATTAATAAGGTTAAGATTTTTTTTCTTTAATAATATCACTTATAGGCTATTTATATTTAAAATTAAATTCTTAATAAAATAAATAAGATTTAAAAGTAAAAATTATGTGTGGTATTTTGGTTATATTTTCTAAAAAAAAAAGAATTAATAAAAAAAAATCAATTCAATGTCTACACGAGCTTCATAACAGAGGTCCAGATAAAAAACTTTTTAATTTTTTCGAAAGTCAAAGATTATTTATAGGTAATTCAATATTAAAAATTACTGGAAATATAAAAAAGGGTAATGATTTATATAGTTCAATAAATAAAAAAATTCACTTAAGTTTTAACGGTGAAATATATAATTATGAAATTTTAAAAAAAAAATTTCCAAACATAAAAAATCCAAATGATAATGATACTGAGATCCTTGCAGGTTTACACAACAGATTTAATATTGAAAAAGTATTAAAATATATTGATGGAATGTTTGCATTTGCTTCTTACGATAAAAATCAAAAAAAAATTTTTTTTGCTACAGATCCACAAGGAGAAAAAAGACTTTATAAATATGATGATGAAAATTATTTAATAATAAGTTCAACTCCAGAACCTATTAAGAAATTTCTAGATAAAAACATTTATTTAAATAGAACGATTTTTGAAAATTATTTCAAAACAAGACATTTTTTACATCTTAAAAACTCTATTTATGAGAACATTTTGTTCCTTAATCCTGGAGAGATTTACACTTATGATTTAAAAAAAAACAATCTATCATCTAAAAAATTTGATGATCCAATTAACTGGATCAATAAGAAACATTATAATTATTTTAAGACAATAGGTTTCCAAAAAAGTTCTAACTTGCTTAAAAAAAAAATAATTCAAACCTCTAAATTAATGACCCCAAAAACTAATTTTGGAACCATATGCAGTGGAGGAGTTGATTCTACATTAATTTCATACTTCTTAAAAAAAAATAAATTAAATAAATTTTTTATATGTTTAAATAATATAGGAAAAGATCCTGTAGCAGATAAAATAACAAAATTTCAAAATTTTTTTGATTTTAAAAATTTCAAATTAATAAAAATTAATGCGAAAGAATATTTTTTAAACTTAAAAAGAACTTACAAATCTTTTAAATTGCCATTTTTAACTCATGATATAGTTGGTAGATTTAAAATATTTAAATTTTTTAGGAATAAAAATGTTAGAGTTTGTTTTTCATCTGATGGTGCAGACGAAATATTTGGAGGATATTCTTTATATAAGAAAATTAATTGGAATAAATATACTAAAATCAATCCATCTCCATATTCAAGTATAAAGAAAATGAAAACTTCATCAAACGAAATGTCACCAAATGTTATATGGTCTAATGCATACGAAAAATATAATAAATTTTTAAATCCCAAGGAGTCAAGAATGCAAGCAAGTTTATTTGCTGATTATTTTATCCAGGGTATAGGTGTGCATAATATCAGTAATGATATTTTGGGGGGCGAGTGTTCAATAGAGATTAGAAACGTTTATTTAAATAAAAATATAATAAAATTAGCTTTAAATTTGCCAATAGAGTATAAGATTAATTTAAAAAATAAATCATCTGAACTTAAAACAAAGCATATCTTAAAAAATATATTTATAAATATTTTTGGTAACAAATTGTTATTTAAAAAACAGGGATTTTCAGGTTTTCCAAACGAAAGTAAGAAATATTTGGTTAAAAAAGACAAAAAATCCTTTTTTAGACTTAGAGAGAAATATAAAAAGAGATTCTCTTTAGATCGTGCTGCAGAGTGGAAATTATTAAATTTATTTTATTATAAAAAATTTTTCAAAAAAAAATTGATTATAGAAGACACCTTTTTTTAATTTAAGACTAAAATCCTCGGATTTGTTTGTTAAATTTTTTATAGTTATATCTATAAATATTAAGCCGATGTTCAAAATTTTTATTGAAAATTTTTTTAGTAAGTGTAATAAAATTTTACTTTAGAATAACATCTTTTTTAGTTGTACTTTTCAAACCATCTTGTGAAAAAATATTATATTTTTTTTCAACCCTAACTCTGTCGTTAAAATGTGGTGTTGAAGCCTCAATTATACAACAATTCGTCAATGCAATTTCTTGATGAATGAGTCCAGGTGGAAAATGAAAAGCATCACCTTTTTTACAAGTTTTCTTTTTTAACTTTCCACTTCCATCATCATATTTTATTAATAACTTACCCGAAACAATATATCCACACTCATTTTTTTTATGATGGTATTGTAGGCCTCCTTTTTTTCCTTTTTTAATAATTATTTTTTTTAACGAAATTTTTTTACTTATAAGCACCAAGAGAAATTCTTCACCCCAATTTCTGCGACCTACCTTTTTTTTTCTAGGAAATATTATTTGTTTATCAACTTTATTCATTTTATAAAATTGAATAGAATTTTATCATCTTCTTTTAAATTTTTTGTAAGTTTCTTACCTAAAAATTTACTAATAAAATAAGGATCCACACCTCCACCAGGTGATTTAAAGTTAATATCAGATCTTTTTAAAAAAGAACCTTTTTTAAGAAATCTTGATGCAACAATCGATTTTGCCATTTTAAAAATTGGTTTTTTTTCACTTAACAAAACTTTTTTTTCTGAATTACCTAGAATTACTGGAAGTCTATCTAGAGTTCGAATAAATTTTGAAAGACCTGTGGGTTCTAATGAAAATGCATTATCGGTTCCTTTATTAGCCCTATTTAATGTGAAATGTTTTTCAAAAACTCTTGCACCCAACATATAAGCAGGAGCAGCTGCATCTATTCCATTCTCATGGTCTGATAACCCAATTATATGGTTTTTAAATAATTTTTTATATTTTGCGATAATATTTAAATTCATATCTTCAATTCTACATGGATATGATGATGTGCAATGTAATATAATTAAATTTTTATTATGTTTACATATATTTTTTTTTGCTCTTTGAACATCTTTAATAGAACTTCCGCCAGTACTTAAAAAAACTGTTTTGCAAGACTTTGCAATCTCTGTCTGTAAGGGTGTATTTCTAATATCTGCTGATGCTATTTTCATAGCTTTAATACCTAACTTTTTTAAGAATTTTACACTGTTAAAGTCAAAAGGTGTTGCAAAAAAATATATGCCTATTTTTTTAGAATATTTTTGTAGTTCTTTATATTGTTTAAAGTTAAATTCCAGTTTTTCTCTATGAGCTCCATAAGTTCTACCAAAACTATTTGGATTATCATAAATACTATTATAAAATTCATTAGTATAAAGATTTTTATTATCTCTTTTTTGTAATTTAACAGCATCTGCTCCACATAATTTAGCTTGCTTGATTAATTTTTTTGCATGCTGAATACTTCCTTGATGATTGTGACCAATTTCAGCAATCACAAATCTTTTATTCTTATTTAATTTCATACTTGGTTAAATTTATTATACTAATGAATAATCTATTAAATTACTGTTAATTTTTATCAAAAGTAATATAATATAAATTATTTACTGTAAAGTTAACTTATCACTGTCAAGAAATAATGAAAATCAAAGAAATAAAAATTTTTAATATTCAAGCTGGTTGGAAACCATGGTCTTTTTTAAAAATTGAGACTAATACAAAATTTATAGGTTGGAGTGAAACAACCGATACATTTGGAAACCAAAATGGTTATGCAGGAATTTTAAAAGATTATAAAAATGTTTTAATAGGCGAAGATCCTAGAGAAATTAATAAATTAATTTGGAAGTTAGAAACTAAAACAAAATCTAATCCTGGGTCTTTAGTCCAAAGAGTTATCGCTGGAATAGAAAACGCCCTATGGGATTTAAATGGTAGATATTACAATATTCCAGTCTACCAAATGTTTGGTGGAAAACTTAGAGATAAAATAAAAGTTTATTGGTCTCATTGTGGAACCACAAGAATTAGAAATGCAAAAGAAGCTAGGAAACCTGAAATTAAAAATTTAAAAGATTTAAATAAGTTTGGTAAAGAAGTAATAAAATCTGGAGTTAAAGTCTTGAAGACAAATATTGGTATATTGGATAAAAACAAAAACTTTATTTATATGCCAGGACATAAATATGAGTTTAAAAATCCAAGTTTGGCCATGTCAGATAAAATATATGAAGGGATAGATTTTTGGATTAGAAACTTGCAAAAAAGCGTAAATAATAAAGTATCAATTGCGCTAGATTTAAATTTTAACTTTAAGCCAGTAGATTTAAAAAAAATCTGCAAAAGGTTATCAAAATACAACCTAAAATGGTTAGAAATAGATGTTAATAATGAAAATTCTCTTTTAGTAGTTAAAAACTCCACAAGCATACCTATAGTGTCATGTGAAACTCTTAGCAATGAAAGCTCTTACAAAACATTTTTTGATAAATCAGCTGTAGATTATGCATCAATAGACACTGCGTGGATCGGGTTTGGTGTTTCAAAAAAAGTAGCTGATCTTGCTAATTTATATAATATTAATATTACCACGCATAATTATAATGGTTATCTTGGTACTTTTATAAACGCACATTTGGCGACCATAGTTCAAAATTTTTTTATTGGAGAAATTGATTTTGATGAACCACCTGGCATAGAGAAAATTTTTTCTCATAAACCAATTATAAAAAATGGATACCTAACAGTAGAGGATAGACCAGGATGGGGATGTGAAATTATTGAAAAAAATCTTTCTAAATTTTATTAGTGTGAAAATTAAAGATAAAGTCAAAATTTGTGTATTAGGTTCTGGAGGAATAGGTGGTTTATTAGCAGTTTTACTTTCAAAAAAAAATTATGATGTAGTGTGTAGCAATGGCAAAATAGAAAATAAAAAAGTAAATTTTAATCTTAAAAGTAAATTTTTCGGCAACAAAAAAAGCAAAATTAAATTTCAAAAAAAAAATTTAAAGTTTTTTGATATAGTTTTTGTTTGTGTAAAATATCAGCATTTAAAATCGGCAATGAAAAATGTTGACTCTAAATCTAACAAATTAATAGTACCTCTATTAAATGGACTTAATCATTTTAAAATTTTGAAAAAAAAATATGGAAAGAATGTAATTACAGCAAATATAGGAAAAACTGTATCATTTAAAAAACCAAAAAATATAATAGTGCATAAATCCAAAAATGAACCAGAGATTTCTCTGTCATCTAAAAATTTAAAACTTTTTAAAATTTTAAAAAGAATATTAAAGAGTATTGATATTAAGGTTAAAGTTTATAAGTCTGATAATCCAGTAATTTGGACTAAATTAGTGAGAATAAACGCCCTCTCATCTATTACTGCTTTATATAATTTAAATCTTGGTAAAATTAGAAAATCAAAAGAGAAAAAGAAACAACTGATTTCAATTCTTAAAGAAACAATACGTTTAGCAAATTACAAAGGTGTAAAAATAAAATATAATGATATCATCAAAGAGATTAATAGTTTTCCAAATAATTTAACAACATCGATGCAAAGAGATATATCAAATAACAATCAATCAGAAATTGATTCTATAATAGGTGGTGTTTTATATGAAGCTAAGAAAGAAAATCTAATTTTAAAAACAAATCAGACAGTTTACAAGTTATTAAAAAATAAATGAAAGTAAAAAAAAAATATTAGGTATTGTAGGTATAAGGTCTGGCTCAACAGAATTAAAACATAAAAATATAAAATTACTTGGTAACAAACCATTAGTTGGATGGATTTTGGATGCTGCTAAAAATTCCAAGTATATTAATAGAATAATAGTTTCAACTGATAGCAAGAAATATAAAAAAATTGCAGAAAAACATAAAGCTGACGCTCCTTTTTTAAGACCAAAAAATTTATCTCAAAGTAATTCTAATGAAATAGACTTTGTTAAGCATGCTTTAAAATATCTAAAGAAAAGCGAAAATTATACTCCAGACATAGTTGTAAGAATGTTGGCAACAGTGCCATTTCAAAAAACTAAGGACATAGATAAATTAATAGAATTAGTATTAAATAAAAAATATGAGTCCGCTGTTATAGTGAGCAAAGCCAAACAACACCCAAGAAAAGCTCTTAAAATAGTAGGAAAAAAAATTAAACATCTAGTCTCATACGCAACAAATAAAGGCATAGATGTAGGCAAAAATTTAAATCGTCAAAAACATAAAAACGATGAAGTTTATTTTAGATCAAATGTAATTGCTTGCAATATAAGCGTGATAAAAAAACGTAATTCTTTAACGGATAATAGGGTTGGATATTTAATAATTTCAAATAAAGAATTTATAGATATTGACAATAAAGAAGATTTTAAATTTGCCGAATATTTATATTTTAAAAATTTTAAGAATATTAATAATAAATAATTTGTTTATATTGTTTTAATATCTAATAATTTAAATTATGACAATTGCAATTATACCAGCGCGACTAGCTAGTAAAAGAATTAAAAAAAAAAATATTAAAAAATTTTTAGGCTCACCAATTATTAGTTACGTTATTAAAACTGCAATAAGCTCAAAATTATTTAAAGAAGTTATTGTTTCTACTGAAAGTAAAAAAATTAAGAAAATAGCAGAAAAATATGGTGCAAAAGTACCATTTTTAAGAAGTAAAAAACTTTCAAATGATCACACTTCAACAAGAGAA
>MDTE01187492.1_pt1 | contig 13574 bp, 10 predicted proteins | sample 811231 | NCBI WGS metagenome assembly MDTE01 (sample SAMN05326651, study PRJNA326480) | marine metagenome | isolation source: seawater | place: Indian Ocean: Red Sea | collected 2010
AGTATGGCCGGGAAAGTGAGTAACGGAATGACTACAATTAGGAAAGCAGCTTCAACTGATTCCCAGCCCTGAGCATAAAGGAGTGGGGCAACCAGAACAAATGGTATAATTGGAGCCAGTAGGTTCCATTCATTTCCTGACTCTGCCATGTAATCACCTCAGTTCTTCAGTATGTTTGCTTCATCCAGAGAGATCGTTTCCTGAGTGCTGTAAAGCGATAGTAGTATAGCCAGTCCGATAGCTACCTCAGCGGCTGCAATAGCGATTGCAATCGCGGTAAACACCCAACCATCAACATCGCTGTAGTGTGATGCGCCAGCCACAAAATTGAGGTTTGCAGCATTGAGCATGACCTCGATGCACATCAGAACTACAATCGCATTCTTGCGAGTGAAGGCGCCTAGAAGACCGATGAAGAATAGGATAACTCCCAGTCCGACGATCCAGCTAGTCTCAATCATTGGTCATCACCCTCAATATCCCAAATGAGATTGACCAGTCGTTCATCACGAACGAGATAGGATGCGCCAATCATTGCCATTGCCAGAAGTGCGCCGAGGACAATGGTGGCTACAGACCACTCTCCGAACATCGATACTGCAAAGTCAACTGTGGTGGGAGGATTTCCAGACTCGCCCCACATAGGATGAGACATGACCTCTGAGAGTAAAATCAACAGAAAGGCGAATACCCCAATCTGAGTAAGTGCAGAGATTCCCCTCATCAGGCATCCTCCTGTATCTGCTTACGAGTCAGCATAACGCCGAACTGCACAACGAGCATGACTGAACCCAAATATACGAGAATCTGGATAGCCGCCAACATCTCTGCTCCGGCCATCACGAATACGCCGGCTACTGCAAAGAAGGTCAGCATCAGTGAGAGAAGCGAGTGCGCGACTCTACGGGCATAGACACAGCCTAATGCACCGCCAATGGCCATAGCGGACAAAATGAAGAAAACGAGGGCTTCAAAATCCAATTCCATAACTAGGCCTCCGCAGCCTTAGCAGCCTTTCTCTCGCGCTTTTTCAGTTCCTTCTCAGCACGCTTGGCCAACTCCATGTCGACTCTTTCCTGGTGAACTGCTGGGAGAACTCTGGTCCTGCTAGCATCGAACCAAAGATCCTGTCTGGTGAATCCAGACATCCCGTCATACTCGTTCGTCATGAAGAAGGACTCGAATGGGCAAGCCTCGGCACAAAGGCCGCAGAACATGCATCTACCGATGTCAATTTGCCCAGACACGATGTCCTGTTCCGCAGGAGATAGTGAGCTGGAGTCGATGGTTTCCACGCCGGTGCCATCAGACCAACGAACAGTGGCCTTGTCTCCTGACAACTCGATGATCTCACCGAAGTCATACTGCTGAGGCGCATCGGTGTGTGAGTTCACGAGGTCGAATCCCTCTGCAATGTCCTCGAATTCATCCTTCTTCCTAGCAGCATATCCTCCTTCCTCGAGTTCGCTACCGTAACCGTGCCACTCATCACCCTCCTCTGAGGTATCGAGTACGTTCACTCTGACTTCCGATGTCATGTGAAGACAGTCGTTAGGGCAAGCCCTTACACAGGCCTTGCAAGCGGTGCAAGTCTCCCAGATGATTCCAATGCGACCGTTGTAGTTGCCGGGAACGAAGAGCCATGGCTCCAGATCCTCTAGCCTCTCGTAAGGATACATCACAGTCACAGGTCGCTCCAAGAACGGCATGACTTCACTCGTCTCTCTGTCGGCAGCAAACTTCTGCCACAGCGTGGGGTGGTCGACACCAACTCTTTCCCTCGTGGCTGGGTCAACCATAGATGCGGACTTACCGTGGTAGTCGTTCCTAAGGAAGCCTAACCTACCCAGGAATGGTACTGTTCTAAGCGCTGTTTTCAGGGTCATCCACATTGGGCGTATGACTAGATTTCTGAAGTTAGGAGTCGCGTGAGGATGCCCAGTATTTGCCCTGTAACCCATCAAATCAACTCCTAATCTCTGTGGCTCCCTGGTGATGCCTTGACCACCGCTTGAGTGCTGTACGGTCTGCGCTGTACCTCGAGCGCATCCTTGTCCTCATCTATAGCGAGAATAACGAAGATGCCTCCGGACACGGCTGTGATAGCGATTGGAATCAGAAGATTCCAAGGGCCACCATCCCAGAATAGAATTCTGATTGCTATTGTCATCACTAGGTGAAGCAGTGAAAGAGGCAGGAGGTATCTCCAACCGAATTCGAGAATCTGATCAGTCCTAACTCGATGAAGTGAAGCGCGAATCCATACGAAGACAGCGAATAGAGCCCATGCCTTCAGCAAAATCCATCCTACTCCAGGAATCAAAGAGAGGCCAAACTCAACAATACCGCCCACCCAAGGTAGGTCGGCTAGAGTATCTTGGAATGGGGCCTCCCAGCCGCCTAGGAAGAATAGTGCGAATAGGATGCAGGCTGCGTACGAGCGCATATACTCGGCTGCGAACATCAGTCCCCAGCGGATTCCTCCATATTCGGTCCACCAGCCCTCGACCAGTTCCGCCTCAGCCTCGGGCATATCGAAGGGAATTCTCTCAACCTCAGCAATCATGGTGATGAGAAAGAGTAGTGCGCCTAGAGGCATCATAAAGATGTTCCAAACATTTCCTTCATCTGTTCCTATCTGGAAGTCAACGATTTCGATAATGTTGAATGAGCCACTAAGTACTGCGACACCGAGTACTGTGATTAGTAGAGGAATCTCATAGGCAGTAAGTTGGGCAGCCGAGCGCATCCCTCCAATCAGTGTGTACTTGTTATTGGAAGCCCAGCCAGCGAAGAACACTCCAAGAGGAGCAATGCCGAATATTGCCATCATGAAAATCAAAGACAGTTCTGGGTTGGCCGCGTAGATATGCGGACCGAATGGTACGAATGCGAATACCATCACTGTGGTCGAGAGAATAATCACCGGAGCGACCTCGAAGACAAGCTTGTCGGCATCTTTGGGAACAATGTGCTCCTTAGTTGCGAACTTGAAGAAATCAGCGAAGGCCTGAAAGAATCCGGGAAGTAGGAACCAGTAGCCGTGGTAGCTTCTATTATTCACTCTGGATACTGTCTCCAACTCGTGTGAGTTGCCCCATGTCTTGTTGAGTGCTCCTATGGTCCAACCAATTGGCCCTCCGACCCCGAATGGTAGTTTGTTCCACCACTCTCCGCCAGTAACACCACTCTCCCCGACCCAAACGCTTCTGAGAGTCGTTGTTGCTCCGAGTCTATCCATCAGACGCCCGATGAACTTCCTCTCAATGTATGGAATAGCTAGCATCGTGGTCATCATCATTCCAAAGACTACTGTGCACATAATCATGGCATGCATGAATGCCTCGAGCGCTGGCTGGATGTCTGCGAATCCATCTTGTAGATTGAAGATTGGACCGATTGTAATTGGGTCAGGCCACGCCCAAGTACTCGGTATGGTAACTTGGAGATCGATGTCCTCTGAGGGCATGACGTCGTGTACATTGTCCATCGTCCAACTGGTCATGGATTCGGTCCAGCCGACAATGTCTAACCAGTCACTGCTTGCCATATTTTCACCTGTCAGTCTCTCCGATACAAGGATCGAATGAACCCATGATTGCTGGGATATCTGCCACCTTGTAGCCAATCATGCATTTGGCTGCGAATGGAATTGTGATGAAGATTGGAGAGCGGATCGAGACTCTGTACGGCTGCTTACCTCTACCTTCTCCCCCTCCTGCGATGTAGAACATCGACTCACCTCTACTATCCTCGAAGTGATGTGCTCCAGTGGTCCCCTCAGGGGCGCGGCTCGGGGCCTTTGCGAGAATCATTGGATCCTCGGGCTCGTAGTGGGTGTCTGCTCCACCAGGAATCTTGTCAAGCGCTTGTAGTGCCAACGAAGCGCTGACTCTCATCTCCTCGATTCTGACTCTGTAACGGTCATAGCAGTCTGCTCCTTTGATTGAAGAACGTTCTACTGGGGCTGACCAGTCAAGTTCGCTGTAGACTGAGTAAGGATGAGCCCAGCGAACGTCGTAGTTGACTCCGCCGGCCCTCAAGTTTGGTCCGGTGACGCCGTGATTGATCATCTCCTCTGGTTTGGCGTAGCCGACTCCCTGGCTGCGGACTAGGAAAATGGTACTCTCATCGTAGAGTGCCTCGTACTCCTGAATCCTGTTGAGGAATAGTTTGAGTTTTGCTCGGGCTCGCTGTGCGAAGCCGTAAGGCAGGTCGCGCTTGACGCCGCCAATTCTCGGGAAGTTGTAGTGCATCCTAGAGCCGCCCAACTCTTGGAGAAGATCCATCATCATCTCGCGCTCTCTTAAGCACCAGACCATAATCGAGAGATTTCCGATATCCGGACCATATGCGCCCAGCCACATCAGGTGGCTGGCTATGCGCTGAATCTCAATGGCAATTAGTCGAATGTACTCTGCTCTCTCCGGGACTTCCACCTCGAGTAGATCTTCTGCCGCGTAGATGTAGGAGTGTGACCATGTATTGGCGCTCGCATAGCACAGCCTGTCACAGTAAGTGGTAATCTGAGTGAAGTCGCGAGCTTCGCAGATCTTCTCGACTCCGCGGTGGATGTATCCCAAATCTGGCTCTGTGTCAACGACGGTTTCTCCGTCGACCTTGACCTTGAGTGTCCACAGACCGTGGGTCATTGGGTGCTGAGGCCCCATGGAAATCCACATCTCTGCCATTTTCTCACCTCACTTGATTTTGCCAACATCATCTGGCTTGCGCATGAAGCCCTGAGCGTCGTCGTACATCTCCTCGAATCCATGGTACCTCAGATTGTGCTGCTTCTGCAGGGGGTGGTATCCCCTAGGGGTCTCATGAGGTAACAGAACTCGCCTCATTCCTTCATGACCGTCAAAGTCTATTCCTACTAGATCCCAGGTCTCCTTCTCGTTCCAATCCGCTCCAATCCAGATATCTTGGACCGAGTCAATTGAAGGAGTCCGTGAATCTGCTAGATTGACGTGTACCTCAATCTCGACAGGGGTTCCATAACCCCTGACTGTTGAAGGATTAACAATGATTGGCTGGACCACTCCATCCTCAGAAGGTGGATCTCTGACGCCGGTTCTGAGTAGGTGGTAGACAACTTCCCACTTGCGGTCATCGTCTCGCTCCGGCCAATGAATCCCTGTAATCATCGAGCAATAATCTACCGCATGGTCGGAGTACAAGGTCTCTGCCAGACGCCTCCAACTATCAGGAGTCGAAAGATTAGCGACTACAACATTCCTAGGGTGAGTTCCGCTGGTGCGCTCTACTACCTCTGCTTCGACTCCTTCGATTTGTGAGATTGAGTTTACGATGGTCTCAGCAGCTTCCTTCTGAACTGCGGCTGAAACTATCTTGCCCATCGTAACACCTCACTCGTCTCCGATAATTACCGGGGCATCAGAATCAGGTCTGACATCGTCTACATCGACACCGATTCGGATAATCTTCTGCCTTAGTTTGTCGAAGCCATCAATCAGAGCCTCAGGTCTTGGCGGACATCCTGGAATGTAGACATCCACTGGGATTACAGTATCGACTCCCTCGAGCACGTTATACGACTGGAAGTAAGGCCCTCCCGAGATTGCACACTCGCCCATGGCGATGCACCACTTGGGTTCAGGCATCTGCTCCCAGAGCCTGACAATGGGATCTGCGAACTTCTTGCTGATAGGACCGTTCACAAGAAGAACATCGCACTGTCTCGGGCTCGATCTGAAGAACACGCCGAAGCGCTCAGCATCGAATCTGCTCGCACCTGCTGCTGCCATCTCTAGAGCACAGCACTTGATTCCAAGATGTAGTGGAAACAGAGACTTTCTTTGACCCCAATTGAAAACTCGCCCGGCTAAGACACCAATAACGTCCTTCATCCGACTAGCCTTGAGAGCCTCGTCGGTCACATCCCCGACTACATCAACCAGCATTCTGCTGTTGAATACAGAATAGTTCTGCCCATCTTCAGCCATAATCTACCTCAGATGTATATTCTCCCTCGCTTACGGAATACATGCCAGACTCCCAGTCCCATCAGGACGGTGAACACCGTGAGTGTGGCGAGAGCTCCAATCATCTGACTGTCAGCCATGTCATCTTGGATTGCAATTACTCCACCGAAGGCGAGGAACATGAATGCGATGTCGAAGACGAGGAAAATTATGGCGTACCAGTAATACTGGAAGTGGAAGTTAATGTGGGCCTCCCCTAGAGGCTCAGCGCCGCACTCGTAAGTAGAGTCTCTGCGGAGGTATAGACTCTGGTCGGTCTCATACCCAGGCAGCAACCACGATCTCAACTTGTTTGGATCATTGGGTGATTTCCTTGGCCTGAGCAACTCGGCAGCGATGAAACTCCCTACTGGAAATCCGATTCCCACCAAGGTCATCGCAGCGACTGCGATATAGGCCTCGGGAACTGAAGACATAGGTTACACCCGACGGTCCCTATGGGACCGACGGGTCATTGCAACTGAATTGGGGCAATAAGCCTATCCGGACTGGCCTCCGGAGGATTGTTTAGTCCTCGAACTGATTTTCTAGCACTTCAGCAATTCTTCGGTTCTCTGCACGAGAGCGGAAGAACAACACCACGACTAAGATAGAACCTAGGATGATGGATCCGTAAACCAACATCTGAGTGGCTTCCTCTGATAAACCGATGAAGGCCGATTTTATGACTGAAGTCACCTCTAAATCAATTGGTTCACCGGCTACCGGAAGTCCTTCAGGTTGAACGGTGACAGTGAATCTATACGTATCGTCCTCAAGCAACTCGCTAGGAGGAACTACGCTAACTTGGACTTCCTTTGTCTCACCTGGACTGAGTTCGAATTCATCGAAATCGACGTTAACAGTCCAACCTCTCAAGGACTCGCTGGAAAGCACTTCGACATCCTCTACGACATTGCCGTGATTGGTGATATATAGAGTGAAGTAGGCCTTGTCGGGCCAATCTGCGCTCTTCGTATCTTCTCCTTCGAGAGTAAATCGCAAGTCGTGAATAGTTCTTATTTCCACTACGATATCAACGGTGGTCCTCTGAGCCGTGTTCTTCTGCGAAGAGGCCCCGACCTCAATAACACCCGAAACACCATTTGCAACGCCCTCAAAGACTTCCAGATGGACTACTAACAGGACCCTCTCGCCATTGCCGATAGAGAAGGTGCCATCGATTTCCACCCCTTCCACAGTCATTGATCTTAGTACGGAGGATTCCATACCTGAGATGGTGATGACGGCCGTATCTCCTCCGGGATAGTCACCTGTGTTTTCAACCCAAAATGAGGTAGTAAACGAACCTCCGGGAGGCAAGGTAGCTTGTATCTGATCGGGAATCTCTCCGGGGTTCTGTGGCGAGATCGACATAGCGTAGTTGTAGTTCGAAACCACCACGGTGACAGTGTGCTCATCGGCAATATTGGTGCCGTAGATGGCGATGCGTGCGAGAGTGCTTGCAGAGTCAGCGTCCTCCTCGCCTTCAACTAAAACATCGAGGAATACTGTTTGTTGCTGACCGGGATCGAGAACTATCTGCGTGATGGTATTGCCCTGAGAATCTGAAAACGAGGACTGCCACATCGGTGAATTGCAGCCCGTCTGATCATTTGGATCACAAGTCTGCAGTTTGAATGTGTCCTGGATGTTTCCAGAGTTAGTTACCTCAATTGGGAACTGTACCGTCTGATCCGAGCGACCGGTCTGTTGAGTGGACAGAATGGTCGTGGTGACACTGTGCTTGGCGGCGACTGAGACTGTGAGGTCTTTCGAGTCGTAGGGATCGCTTCCCCCTCCTCTTCCAACTGTAAATGTAATCACAACGTCTTCAACTGCGCTCGCATCTTCTGGAACAAATACTTCGGCAGTAACGGTCTCCTTGTTATTTCCTGAATTAGCACTTCCTACTGTGACCGATGTCTGAGAGAACGATACCTGCCAACCAGGAGGTAAGCCTTCTGCTCCTACAGACATTGTCTCCATACCATTGCCTTGATTGGTAATCTGAACCGATAGTGTATCAGATGAGCCGGGCTCGACATTGTTGAGCTTGTTCTTGCTTAGTGAGAGATCAGCAGCGTGGCTCTGGCCGACTGTAACAGTGAGAATCTGTTCACAACCGACTGTAGTTCCGGCTCGACCTTGGATTTTGATTCCGACCTGAGTGCCAGATTCAACCGAGTCATCCGGAGTAACAGTGAACGTGAAGGTGTGACTATCTTGAGACCCTCCCGGTTCTGAGAGTAGTTTACTCAACGGGCTGTCGAAGTCGACCCATCCGGAAATGTCGTGGTCAGAGTTCTGAGCCTGAGCACTGGCAGTCACCGTCCACTCCGTGTTTCCAACGTTCTCGACTTCGAATGAGTTGGATGCCGAGTCGCCGGGATCGAGGTTGTGCGAAGTGAACTGCAAGTCTGGGTCGCACTCCTTTCGCTCAGGGACCTTGAGTGTCAGAGTCAGATTATCTTCGGCTTGGTCGGCAGCGTTGGGATCATTTGTCACTGTGGCCTTGAGGATGAAGCAGTGGTTCCCAGCCTCAGTCGAGCTTCCATCTGGGATGTCGACTGTGACTTCCACCGTCTCGGTATCCTCAGGTTCGAGTTGGAGGACCTGTGGGTCAACTGTCGCATCAAGTGTATCGGACTCGCAGTCGCTGTCAGAAGTCATCTCCAGTTGGACGTTTGCCTGCTGCTCACCGTTGTTTTCGACGTCCACATCCCATGTGACGCTGTCCGATCCTGTAGTATCTCCATCGTAGGTCTTGAGTTGCTCGTCAGTTGTAAGGCTCACAGAATACAGCCCGCCACCATCTCCAGCGGTTGTGGTTACTGTCACATCGTCATTGGCTGGAGTGCCGACTCCTGTGCCAGTGGCTTGGGCATTGACAGTGGTCTCGCATTCCCCATCTGCCTGATCATTTACAGAAACTGTCAGTTTGACTGTCTCGGAACTACCCTCGGAGACTGAGACTTGGAATGTTTCCAGAGTGGAAGTGAAACCATTGCAGTCATTGCCCTGCTGAGTGCTCAGAGAGACAGAGATGTCCTCATCGCCATCATTCTGCACGATGATGTCGTACTCGGCTTCATCATCGGTAGTGGCCTCTTGTGCAGTAGGATTGGCCGATAGGGCCACAGAAACCTCTGCTGCGGCCATAGGAGATGCTAGTGATACTAGGAGAATCGCCACCAGAACAGGACTTGACCTAACATGCCGCATTGAAACTCCGAGAATATCGCCCCTCTAAGGACTTCGGGCCACGCGACCCCTAGGGTCGCGATTTTTTCAGGCTTCGATTAGGTCGTCGGTCGAAGTGTCACAATGCAGGCAGTTACCCATCGAGACGATGTCACATCCGGGGACCTGTCCATCCTTGTGGTACCTCGCTCCGCAATCAGAGCAAGCCCATGCTTCTCCAACGGTGATATCTCCACTGCATATCCAACAGGGGATGCCACTGGTCTCTTCCTCTTCCTGTTCTGTTAGTCCCAAGGAGTCTGCAATTTTGTTCAGAGAATCAGGACTGATCAGGCTTGAGGTTTTGTCTCTTCGCGAATACAGGAATGTTCCTCCTGCAATCAGAGCCACAATGACCATTGCAATGAGAACCATTTGTAGTGTCGAGGAGTCTTGAGTTGATGCAGCAGGAAGGACATCTATTTCGAGAGTAAGTGAGGAGTCTTCGATAATTCCTTGAGTATCGACAATGCTCACAACCAAAGTACCATCACTACCAGTTTGGGGTTTGAATCCTACCTTGAGAGTCCTTACTTCGCCCGGCATCAGATTGACCACTATCCCATCGAGAATCAGCGGGTTCCATCCATCGGGACCCGTGACTTGCAGAATGTCAGAAACCTGCGAGTTTCCAATATTCTCCAACTCTATCTGCAGAGTTGTCTCATAGCCTTGGTGGGCAGTAGGCTGGCTGATTAAGTTCCAAGCGACTCTGTCTACGTGTTCGACTAGCAGAGAAATCGGGTAACTAATTTCGACTCCTTCTCCCTCCATAACTAGAGTGATGACTGGTTCAGAGCCAGCCTCGGCAGAGAGTGGTATCACGACCGTGCACCATATCGTCGAGCTAGCCCCGGGTTCCAATTTTGTAGGTGCAGTGCAATCTTCGTCCCAATCCTCATTCGGAACCTCTAGTGAGGTGGTTGGTCTCCATGTTGTTGAGCCAACATTCTCGATGCTCCAAGCCAAGTCGAAGCCTAGACCTCCGACCGGGTGATACGGCACTCCCAAAGGATGGTCAGCTGAGGTCCCATCAGGGAGTGCTATCTGTTGGAATTGAAGTATCGGAATAGCTCCAGAAAGTACGTTAAGAGTTCTGTTCCAATCAAAAGAGAAGCCATCTTCTGTAGCGAATCTAATCTCCAACTCGCCGCTGACAGCGGCCCCGTTTCCTTCCAGAACTAATGAGATTGTAGTTGAGTCGCCTGTCGGTACCGTGACCATTTCGAGTCCGCTGGTTACAGTCCACCCACCTGGGATGCTCCTGAGATATGGTTGCAACTCGAGTAGTCGGTTTCCATGATTAGTAATCTCTAGATCTAATTCGAGGGTGGCATCGGGGGTGGCCTCTTGCTCGGAACCGCCCGATGAAGGAGTCGTGCTGACCTCATCAATATCCATCACAACTAGGGAGATGTCTTCGCTCCAAGAGTCGGAACTAACTCGCGAGTGGATAATCAGTGCAGCATCAAAGGTGCTGCCCGCTGGAATCATCGCCCCGGGTGGATTGATTGTGATGTCGATTGCTCGTCCAGCATCCTTCGCGAGCGTGCCTGTGGAGCCATGGGATGAGCCTGCGAAGGCCCCTAAAGAGTCTAATCCTAGATGCCATCCTGAGGGAGATACCAGCTCTACGTCGTAGCTCTGCGCTCCGTTTCCTTCATTGAAAACTAGGATCTGAAGTTGTGTTGATTCAAGAGGGCTGACAAGGAACTGTTCGCCATTCATGACGATGTCCACCCCTGCTAGAACTGGTACATCCAAGTAAAGTGTGAGTTGTGAGTCCACATTGTTCTCAATATCCGTACCTGTGACTAACATTCTGTAGAGGCCTGGCGGAGGAGACTCGTGGTGAAGTACTGTGAGGCTTACTTCTTCAATCTCTGCTGGTTCTAAATTGAATGTGTTTGAGGTGAACGAGGTGAACCAATTGTACTCAGCCCCGTCTTGAACACGAATCGGATCAGTTACTTCGATGGTTGCGTTGGTCTCAAACAGGGCAGTGTTCATCAGAGATAACTGCCATGTGGTTGAGCTGGCAGATGAGTCAGCAAGAGAGATTGTTTCCTCAGCCGAGGAAACTCTTACCCCGGGGGCACTGACGATAACCGTTTGAGACAGGTAATTGTTAGACTCGGAGACTTCCTCTACCAATCCGCTTGGATCAATGTGGAATGTGAATTCGACATCTCCCTCTTGATCAGGAGTCCAATTCCATTCCAACTCCGTTGTCTCGCCAGGCGACATGCTGATCTGATGCATTCCGAGCAAGTCAGAATCTGCCCTAGCAATCACCGAGAGATCGGCGATAGAGCCCGCACCCTGATTCTTGACAGAAACAGAGATGTCGATGTTCTCGCCCACTTGAGGTATTGGAGAAGATATCTCGAACGAATTCTGAACGAAAGTCGGGTCGGGAGTCAGGTCGTTGACATTAACTCCGCGAACGGCCAAAGAGTAAGGCTGCCATGTCCTGCCCCCTCCGTGCTGGGCATCTCTTACTCTGACTGTCCATGTGCCTGTAGCAGCGTTGTCAACCAGTACGACTTCGACATTGTTGACCGAATCTTTCGTTCCACCCGTTACAGAGCGTCCATTGACGAAGACGTTGCCTTTGTAGGACACTTGACCGTTGGGTGAAATTACCTCAAGGTCGAGGTCATTACGCAGTTGCGTAGAAGATGATGTAGAGCCAGGATAGTCGGACCAAGTCAGCACTACCTTGAGTGGCTCTCCCGCTCTAGTGACATCGAAGGTGTAGTCACTAGTCTGGCCGCTGGATAGTCGAGATCTGTCATCTACAAAGATGCCAACGTCACTACTGGGAATCAATGAGTTTACCAGATTTAATCTGCCCCATCCCTCGTCGTCATTCGGGATGTCTCTAGTACCCATGTCTTGGGCTCCCAGAATCAGTAGACCCTTGATCATAGAACCCTGAGGGGCGGGCCTATTGGCGACCTCCATGAGATACTCTCGGACTAGCACAGAGGCTCCTGCTGCAGCAGGAGTTGCCATAGAAGTGCCACTGTATTCGAGATACCAAGTATTGCTCCAAGAGCCTTGCGCATCGTCGGCTTCTTGCGACTTACAAGATCTGACATAATCTCCGGGGGCTACGATGTCAGGCTTGATTCTGCCATCGTCTGTGGGCCCTCGACTACTCCAGTAGTACATCTCATCTGGAGCTCCGCTGTAGCGGTTCTTATGTCCACCAACTGTGATTACATTCTTTGCGGTGCCCGGAGGAGAAACGCCTGAGTCGCGGTCGTTCCCTGCTGCAAATAGGACTGTCATTCCCTGGTATGACCAATACTGATCCCAAGTCGATGTTCTATCGTCAGCGTCCTCAGACTGAGTGGAATAGCCACCGCCACCCGAGCCCGAGCCCCAACTGTTGGTGTGGAGTCTTGCTCCTCCGTTGTAAGCCGAATTCAGCATGCTGTTGATTCCATAGCTGTACAACTGACCACTGTCGTCGTCCTCCATAGCTTGGAAGTACAACTGCGCCTCGGGTGCTATTCCCTGATATGTTCCGCTGCTGCGCGAACCATCACCCAGAACTGTACAGGCAACGTGTGTTCCATGTCCGTCAGTGAGATCGGCTGTAGATGAGTCTCCTGGCGTGACTGAAGTCAAAGCAGCTATTCTCCCAGAGAAGTCACCGTGATCGTCGTCTAGACCCGAGTCGCCGACGGCTATCTTCTGGCCGCTCCCGTTAAGTCCGGTGATGAAAGTAGTCTCTACAGTATTGATGCCCATGTGGTTCCTTGCCTGATCGTTGTGCATAACTAGAACCGGAATAGGTGCGATGAAAGCTACTGAAGGGTGTCTCGTGATGTCATCAATATGATCGAAGTCGATTGAACCCCAGATTCTCCCCTGCTCGGGTGACCAAGGCTCTGAGAGCCATTGAGAAGCGTCTAGCAAAGAATCCTTGAAACCAAGACCGGGGTGGTCTTGTCTAACTAGGTCGATGTCTTTCCAACCGATTACTTCGACCGGGATCTGTCCCTCTCCGTGAATCAATCTGAGGTCGGGATGGACAAGCAGAGCGGAAGGTACCTCATGTATTGCAACGATTTCCTTCAAGTCCATAATCGAAGGAAGGTCATTCGGCTGGGCTTGAATCAGGAATCCAGATGGAGGAATGGTCGATCTGATTTCTACATCTGCTGCTTCCAGTATTGCCTTTCTAGCGTCCCATAGTCCGACCTGTCCATCAACGATGGCGATTGCAAGGTCAGATCGATATTGAGCCAATTCCGAATTCATCTCGACTCCGAGCAGTAGCCCTGCCTCAGTGTAAACTCCTATACTGGAATCTGCACGATTGGGGCGGAT
>MDTE01061071.1_pt1 | contig 13572 bp, 12 predicted proteins | sample 811231 | NCBI WGS metagenome assembly MDTE01 (sample SAMN05326651, study PRJNA326480) | marine metagenome | isolation source: seawater | place: Indian Ocean: Red Sea | collected 2010
CACTCCAACAATGCCCTCGTGCCGAACACTTCCAACCGGGCGGGAATTCAAAACGATGCAGTCGATGCCATGATAACGGCTGTACTCAACGCCCAAACACAAACACAATTGATTTCTGCGCAGAAAGCGCTTGATCGCATCCTGCTATGGAATTTCTACATCATTCCTCTTATCGCCATCGAGGGTCCCCGCGTCGTCTATTGGGACAAATTTGGTCGACCTCCCATTGATGCAGAATACCGTACGGCCTTTCCCGACACCTGGTGGTATGACAACAAAAAAGCGGAAAGGATTGACCTAGCCATATAGCAGTAACATTGAAAAACAAAGTGCCACCAAGTACGATTATTGACATCCGATAAATCACAGGGGGCGATTGATGCAACTCGGGATGTTTACCATGCCGCTTCATCCACCGAGTCGACCAATGGCAGACACGATCGAAGAAGATCGGCAGGCGGTCCTACTGGCAGACCAGCTGGGTTTCTCGGAAACTTGGTGCGGCGAACACTATTCATCTGCCGCAGAACCTATTGCTTCCCCATTGGCATTTTTCTCCAGCCTTGTTCATCAAACGGAACAAATTAAGTTTGGTACTGGCGTACTGAATCTGCCTCAGGTCCATCCCGCACAGATCGCCGCCCAAGTCGCTCAATTTGATCACCTTTCTCGTGGTAGATACTTATTCGGTGTCGGCCCGGGTGGCCTTGGTAGTGATTTCGAACTCATGAAGTTAACGGATCGACAAGTTCGCGCCGAAATGATGATGGAATCCATTGAAACGATTCAGAAAATCTGGACACAGGAGGCCCCCTATCAGATTCCAGGCAAGTACTGGAATGTGAACATTTCCGACTTTTGTTACGATGGCCTGGGTATCGGTGAAATGCCAAAAACGTATCAACAACCTCACCCACCGATCTGTCTATCGGTCGCCACACCTAACTCTCGCAGTGCGACAATGGCAGGAGAACGTGGCTGGGAGCCAGTATCTGCAAACTTTATTCAATCACGTTACATTCGAAGCCACTGGGAAGCCTACGCAGAAGGTGTCGAGAACATTGGAGAGAAACCAGACCCTTCACGCTGGCGCATCGCGCGATCTATCCTGGTAACCGACAGCGATTCACAAGCGGACGAATACCTCGCTAACCCGGACTGCGGACTGCATTTTTATTTCCACTACTTTAAACGTATGTATCTGGACCGCAATGCATTCGATATGCTGAAACCTGATACCAACATGAACGATGAGGAGACCACTGAGGAAGTAGTAGCAAGGTCAATGGTTACCTGGGGCTCATCCGATACAGTACTCGACAAACTCGTCGAACTACACGCTGAGTGGGGAGACTTCGGCACATTGCTGATGGTTGGCCACGACTGGGATGATGCGCCGATGTGGCAACGCTCAATGAAGCTACTTGCCGAAGAGGTTATGCCGAAATTCAGTCAACACGTGAACGCCTGACGGGTCAGAAGACGCGTACGTCGTTTGCCAATGTGTCATCCCAGCAGTGGGTTTTCAGATAGTCCAGCGCGCGTACCAAGCCATCTCGATCCTCTCCGCTTTCCGGGCGCGTTAGCGCCTCCAGTGCCATGGCACGCACATATCCGTTCACATCATCAAGGCAGGAGACAAGCAGGTCTTCTATTTCTGTTATCGAAATATCGGAACATAGCAGAGCGTACAACGCATTGAAGCGCACGCCCGTCTCCCCTCGCCTGTTACCCATGGGTTTCTGCCAGTCCAGATTATCCACCGTCAGCAGCTCCCGAATCCTCGGTAATGCAACCTGAATATTAGTACCAATACCAGACATCGCGTCGAGTGCAGCACGAACCACCTGGTGCAACTCATGATGTAGTAGCGTAGCGATTTCCGGTACCGATTCCTCAGCTGCCGGCCCAATTTCACCTAACACGAACGCGGCATTAATCTTAATCCACGCGTCATCGTGTTTAAGCAGTTCAACCAGGGGCTGCACAGCTAACTCTCCCATTGCACCCAGCGCATAGGATTCGTCTTGCAGCGTGTAGGCCACATCGTTCCAACGTCGCTCATTAGGGTCACCAACCGGCATATAGGCCCCATTTTCATCAATATGATATTTACAGGTAAATTCGCGTTCCAATCCGGCGTGCTGCAGTAAGCTTTCGCACAAGGGTTGAACCGCATCTTTCCCCGCGCGAGCCAGCCGGTAAATCGCGTGAAGCCTCTCTTCCTGATCAACCGTATTAAGGGTACTGATCCATGCTTCAATTTCTTTAGCTGATGCGACAACGTTCGGGCGAGATGCACCTCGCAACCAGTCCCAAATAAAGCTCCATGCCTGTCTATGGTCAAAGCGGCCCAGTTTCATCTGTGGTGTTTGCCAGCTGCTTTGGCCACCGTTCCAGCTGGGTTCCGTCGGGTTACTGACTCGCATGAACTGGAACTTCAACATATAGCGGTTCTCGTTCGTGCAGTTACTCAACGCGGCATGTGCGATGTCATAGGCCACCAATAGACAGGTTCCCGCTTTTATATCCTGAGCAACAAACGCGTAAGGAAAATCACTTTTTCGCAGGTAGGGCTGCAGGTGCGTACCTGGAATCACACGCGTTGGGCCTCGCGCAATTGGCGTATCCTGCGGAAAGTAAAAAATCATCGCCATTCTCGGCACATGGTACCGCGCACGTGACATCGGAATCTGACCATCCTGGTGCCATGAGCTATTTGAATTTGACCCTTCTCCCATGGGCGGGCCATGTTCATGGCCTTCTATCTGCAGATTCCGCTCTGCCTTTTCGAGGGGTTCGCTAGTGTGCAAGGCACGATGCGGATGCAGTATGTAATCGTCACCGAGTAGGCTCTTCAGCGCACCGTGAATCACTGGTGCATCCAGAACCTGCTGCAACTCCGCAATCCGGGGTAGCGTGTTGTTACCCATGTTGAATTCGTGAGTCTGATTCCACTGAATCTTGTCGAAGATTTGCTGATGCACTTCTGGCGGCACACCACTATGAAGTACCAGAACTCCATCGCAGATAAATCGTCTCATCTGCTCGTCATCTAGCTTGATCGCCTGGTCTTTCATTGAGGATAGAACGCGTCTCGTCCTTCGACGTAATTAAAGAAGGTCTGCGCAGGGTTACGATTGATCAGAATCCGTTTATACATTGGATGCTTGAGGCTACGTACCTCGTGTTCCAGCTCAGCCATCGATTCCCCGGTTTCCGGGTCGACGATGGACTTGAAGCGATACTGATGCTGATCGTCCTCCTGTATCACTAGGTCGTGTTCAACAAGGTAATCGTGTGGCACTGAAAAATTAGCGATGTGAATAGCGATGTGATGACCATCGTAGTCGTCAATCTGCTGGTCAGTCTCTTTGTAGATCAAACTCTGATCAAATCCCATCGATACAATGGTGTGCTTTCCTTCGCTATCCTCTTCGACGACTGCAGGTGTCTGCAGCACCTGCTGATAGAACCGAGCAATGCCTTCACTGGTCCCAAGCCTAACGTCCATTTCAGCATAGGGAATCCCAAGATACTTTCCTATGAATATATCCGGTCCATATGCTCGAAACGAATTTCCCCAGGGGCAGGTCAGCCGAATGTGATTCCCACTCTCTTGCCAACCAAACTCAGTACCTGATAGCTGGTTGGCGACGCTATCCAAACGGGTCTTGAGGTCTTCAAGATTCGGGACCACCACGCCAATATGACCCCTCCACTTTTGTGCGGTACCGGTAGGTAGAATGTGAAACTGCTGTTCTCCAGCATTCGCCCACAAGAGCGTACCGAAATCGATGTAGGGATCGCGGGTAAAACCGAGGCCCGAGATATAAAAAAGCGATGCAAGGTGCGCATCCGACACCGTGAAATTGATGTGCTGCATGCACAGCACGTTACCGATGTCTTCTTCACTCCTATCGAAAGATTCGCCCATAACACACCCCCCTAGATGGCTAGTTATTACATCTTAATACAGTAGCACGTCGAGGAACTAGTCGAGTCCTTCCGGCATAAAGAATTCAAGCAATTCTGGGTTACGGTGATCTTCCATCGTCGTCGGTGCAAAACCAGGACTTGAAAGTGCCGCTCGAACAATCTGCTTATTGAAGAAACTCACGTGCTCAGCGTCAAGATATTCCCCTAGCGGCATCCACAGGCATTGGGCAATCTCCTCATCCTGTTTGACGATGATTTCGTTCAGTGGGCGCAGGCGACAAACAAAGTAGATATCCGATTTGCCGTATCGATAGCCGTGCCAATGGCGGAAACAGACAAGATGCTGAAACTCGGCTTCGATACCGGTTTCTTCATGAACCTCTCGGACGACGGCCGTCGCCAAATGCTCCCCCTGGTTCAGTGTGCCTCCGGGCAACTTGTAGTGGGGCGGGCGGTCCTCCGATCCGCGATAGCGTTCGCTAACAACCAGCAACTCTTCACGATCGTTGATGACCACACCACCGGCACCAATATAGTGGGTGGAATATGGCGGGATAAATGAATCCTCCACCAACTGATAGGTTAACATCAGATAACCATCGCCACTATGGTGAAAGGTAAACCCCTGCACTACCGCTTCGTTAATAAGCTTCGATTTAACAATGGGCACTTCCAACCAGACAACCAGAAAATCTTCCGCTTTCCAGGCGACCAAAGAATGGTGTAACTGCGTCGCAAAGATTTCCGGATCATCAGGCAAGGCTTCGGGCTGAACTAGCACCCCGCCGAAACGATTGGTTGTTGAGTCAATGACTTGCATAAAATATAGCTGACAAGACTACTGCAAATGGGCACATATCGCTATTGACGCCCATAAGGCTCTTGTTTTGCCAAGTCCTTACCGATTCGATAGTGTTATTCAACACTCACCGATTCTCGGATCTATAAATGAATGCCATCGCAGACAGCAGAGACCCCGTCCACATTCAATTCGGCCAGGGCGCACGTGAACTGGAAGTTTTTCTCGAACCTACATGCCCATTTTCCAAGCGTGCTTTCGACAAGCTGCAACCACTATCGTCTTTAGTGGGCGAAAGTGAACTGACCATACATGTTCGTCTTCTATCCCAACCCTGGCACCTGTTTTCACCGATTGTCTGCCGTTGTATCGTCGCTGCCTCCGCGATCAAGGGTGGCCGAGAAGCCGCCATTAAAGTGCTCCACGCCGTGTTTGCAAACCGGGAGGAGTTTGTTTGTGAGAATCATTGTGCAGGACCGAATCTGGATCTCAGCCAAACTGACATCATGCGCCGCATCTCTGAGTTAAGTGGGGTGGAATTCAGCGAAACTTTTGAACTAGACAGCGTTACCACCGCTGTTAAATGGCACACGAAATATGCCCGACAGAACGGTGCTCACTCCACGCCGACTTTCGCCGTTGACGGATTGATCAACGATGCGATGAGCAGTGGCCAGAGCATCGAAGAGTGGGCAGATTTACTTGGACTGAATGCCAACAATTAAAAGCTAACCGAGTTTGCCCCTGCATCACTGAAGTCCATTCATTACCCCCTTCTCAAACGCAGGGTTCTCCCAGCACTTAGGATCATGACCAGGTTGCATACAAAAGACCCGGGGATGTTTATAGATGCGAGTCCAAACCAGAGTGTGCATGGAGCGTTCGTTCGAGGTCGTTAGCAACACATCACAATCATCAGTGCAGTCACAAATACCGTATGTCTTATCGGTGACCTCGAAATCATCGAGGCCTAGTGCAGCGGGATGATCTTTATTCACACCAACAAGATAGGTGCCTATCTATATTTCTTCCGCACTAATATGACGATTCGGCAACCCCATTATTTTCTCCCAGGGGTCTTCCACTGCCGCTTCAAAACCCTGATCGCCCCGACTCATACTCTTTAGCAGTGCATGATGGAGCACGAATAGCGGTTGCCCACTCTCAAACTAGTTGTCTATACACACTTTCGATTCTCCCGCTGGCGTACCTTTGAGCATCGTATAAAACAGTATCACATCGTAGCTATCGCGCTCCGCATCATGACCACAGCTTTCGCCACCTGCGGTTAGCCATTCGTCAAAGTTATGAATATAGGCGTTGATGCCGTCAAGACCATTGAAGAAATCATGAAACAACCTGATTTGGTAACTGTGGTGTCCCGTTAGAACCCCGATAGATAACGCTTCGCTTATCTTAATATTCCCCCTTTACAAAATGTGACCGAACACATGGGCTGGCGGTTAATCAATAATTGCCTGGTAAACAGCCTTTTCAAAATCGCTATATACTGAACCACCGCGAGGTATAGCCGGCAGATAGACCGCCACCAACTCGTTTTCTGGATCGCTCCATGAGACCGAGCCCGCCGCGCCGCGCCAGCCAAAGGCCCCACTGCCGCGATGATCCGCGGCCAAGTTCGAATCCAGCGTGATACTTACCGTATAACCAAACCCCATCCCTTTAGGTACCTTGGCAGAAGTCGCAAACAGGTCACCAGTCTGATTGCTGCCCATCATCTTCACACTGGCAGGACTAAGCAGTCGGTGCCCAAACAACTCGCCACCGTTGAGTAACATCTGCTCGAAATGGAGAAAATCTTCCGCCGTACTGGAAAGTCCGGCGCTGGCAGAAATGTATTTGGTGGGCGCAAGCCAGTCCTTTCCCTTTATGGCACCGATACCTGTCACCACGATGCGTTGCGATGCCTTCTCTCCCGGCAGATTAAAATAGGTGTTGTTCATTTCCAGTGGATTGAAGATTCTCTCCCTCAGAAACTTATCGAAGGGAGTTTTAGTTACGATTTCTATGATCCGGGCCACGATATCGAGGCCCATGCTGTAACCCCACTGCGTACCCGGTTGATAATCCAACGGCACCTGCGCTAGTTTAGGGACGTAACTGGCGAGTGTATCCTCTCTAGTATGGCGACCCACCGACGATATCTTCGACCCGAGTCCATGACCAGTTAGACCGGAAGTATGCGTTAGCAGATGGTGGATGGTCACTGGCGTATTCACTGGTACCAGTCGATATTCCGGGACCTTGTTCTTAGCTTTAGCTTTTTCCTTATCCTCGTCTTCACCCTTCGCTACTTTTCGATTGTCCGATTTGAGCGACACCGCAACTTTCATATCGGCGAACTCAGGAATGTATTTCGAGACAGGATCACTTGGGCTAATCAATCCTTCTTCAATCACCATCATTGCCGCAACGCCCAGCACAGGTTTCGTCGATGAAGCCATAACGAAAATCGCATCGGTCTCCATTGCCCGGCCTTTGGTAGTATCCATTTCTCCGTGCGTAGAGAAGTGAACGACCTTGCCACGCCGCGCTACAATGGTGACACCACCCTTGATATGCCCGGCCTCAATGTGTTCACTCATCATGTCGTCGATGTGAGCCAGACCCTTTGTTGACATACCCACCGACTCCGCCTTAGCCACTGGCATCTTTGTCGGCAAGTGCATCGTCTCCGCAGAAACGGGCACGATCCCACAGAACAGGGCCAGTAATATCATTACATATATTTTTGATAGGATTTTCATTGGTGTTACTTTTCTTGGATGGCAGATAAGCCCGTCGTGCACGTTACCTACTGGGGTTGATTAGATATTTTTCACCGGTAGCGCATTTTTGGTATGCCGAAATCGCTTCAATCGCAAGCGCCTCTTGAAGAGAGACTTCTTTTGAATAGCTGCTAGCGAAAGTAGAGGTGATTTCAGATGCAATTTTCTGCCTCATTTTTTCGACTGAATCAGAATCTAGCGTTTGCAGGAACGATCCCAACTGATAACGACCTATGCCCCAGAGCGTCCCAAATTTCGAGTGATTTAATATCGCCGCGGAGCTATCCAAACTGCCATAGTAATAAAGCTGTTTATGCACAGACGAACCATGATGGGTAGCATTCATTGCTGTAAGGATCTGGCCTGCCATATCACCACCGCCAATCGCATCGAAAGCAATAGTGGCTTTAGTCTCCTCCAGAACATCCTGTAGATTCGCAAAGAAATCGGGACTCGAGGAATTACATACATACCGCGCACCAATACCCCTTAGTAATTCAACCTGGTTCTGTTTACGGACAATGTTAACAAGCGCTACCCCTTCGTTCGTGCAATGCTTTTGCAACATTTGCCCAAGACTAGACCCAGCTGCGGTATGAACTAATGCTAAATGACCCTCCCTTCGCATGGTTTCTACCATGCCGATGACTGTTTGCGGGTTAACATAGCAGGAAGCCCCCTCCCTCGGAGTCGTATCCTCCAGTAGTCTCAAACAATCCTTCGCAGCCATAACACGATACTTTGCATACATCGCACCACCAATGACGGCTACTGTTTTACCCATGAGGGCCTTCGCTTCGTCAGATTGACCTGTCGCGATGACAATACCGGCACCCTCGATACCCCACGGCATAGCTTTACCAACTCTAGCAGCAGTAGCTTGTTGCATCGCCTCCGGCATCCTTATTCTAATCTTAGGAGAATCCGGTGTACCAATTGACTTCATCGTCGACATATCTGACGCACCAAACATCATAAGCACATCAGACGGATTGATCGGCGCTGCCTGCATCTCAATAGTCACTTCATCTTCAGAACACTCAGGGACAGTCGAAGACTCAAGAAACAGTTCTAGATTTCCTTCAGTGGTGACCAACGACTTTAGTTGAAGATTCTTCATAAGAAACCCCCTTTAAGTTTTGATGTCCACTTTACCCAGGTAATCCATTTTGCCAACCGGCACACCTTTGTGCCGTAAAATGTCATAAGCTGTGGTGACGTGAAAATAAAAACTGGGCAGTGAGAATGACATCAGAAAACCTTCAGCGGTAAAGGTCCACCAGGGGGTGTGCACTTCATTGCCTTCTGCTCCGTTCACAGCCTCGCGAGTGACTTTCTCCAAGCCAGAATGTGCCTCGGCCACAAGATCCTGGAGAGCTTTATAATCGAGGTCCTCTGCAGCAGGCCCCGGCATATACTCTCCAGAAAGCGCACCCTTAACTGCACTCAAAGAATGGCTCGCAACCTGAATAATCTGAAAGCGAAATGGAAGCATATCCGGATAAAGGCGGGTCTCGACAATCTCGTTAAGGTCTATGCTGTTCTCCTCACAGTGCGATCGACCTTTATCGAGGTAACCCGATACGGCACTGAGGGATTGCAGAAAATGACCGACGCTCGCGTCATAAAGTGAAACCGACATAATTCAGACTCATTTTTCAATAGGAGACACAGTGTAATAAAGCTCGAATTTCCCGTCCAGCGAGATTATTTTTTAAAACCCTGGCTCAGATGGCGCTTACAGAGCTGATTTGTACAAGACCCTTTAGGGTCGCAGTTCAGGTTCTGTCGACCTATCTGGATACCGGGCATTTGGCGGTTCCAAAACCGCCAACTTCCGATCGTCCATATCGTCGTACTGAAGAAAATCATTGGGGTTAAAGAAGTCCGCTGCCCAACTCACAGTAATCGGTGAGAATTTGTAGAATACAGTTCGTCGTGGTGCATCCACATTCCAAGGTAAACTTCCATGTATCAGCGCCTCCGTAAAAATAATCGCATCTCCTGGCTTGGCGGCAATCCGTGCGACGCAATCATGAACACTCTGACTCATGTCTGCCCAGCCTTCTGGTAAGGCGACGTTTGCTTTATGCGTTCCCGGTATACAGGCGAAACCCCCATGGTTTGAGCCCGTATCAAATAGTTCGAAAGAAACCACGGTCAAACCGTTATAGAAAATACCGTCGTGATATTTGAACGAACCAGCAACAGGGAGTCCGCCATGTAAAGGGCGACCCTCGTACCCATTTTTAACGTGCGTGTGGACATTGATGTGATCCAGGCGATACGTCGGCAGATCTTTCATTTCCCTTACTCTACGAGCTTCCCTAAGCATGGGATTACCAATCAGATCTTCAAGAATCGGGCTAAGGTTTGGCAGATCCAAGATATCCCGCCAAATTTTTCCCCAGTGCAAGGGACCCTCATCCTGAACAACGGTAGTAGAATTATCATCGGGGATATGCAATGTCGATTGTAACGCTTCAATCTGCTTCGCCGACAACAGATCAGGTACGATAATGTAACCCAGCGTATCAAAAAGAAATCGTTGCTCGTCGCTCAGCATTGTTTATCAAAATAAAGTGTGTGATCCAAATAATAGCGTATCTGAAATCTGTTGGCTGCTATCTGCAGGGTAAACGTCACAGCAGGATGATTCGGTTCACGCCTCGTTAGGCGGATCTCACTATTTCCTCGAAATCAAGAGGCTTCTCGATCTTCTCTCGCTCTTTGACCCACAGACGAGGACATCTTGACGTCAGCGGGTGTAACATGGTCCACCAAGATAAAAGAGCCGATTAGAGTGTTTTTTTATCCTAGTGAAGCTAGGCTGATATGTTGCCGTAGCCCTAGGACATTATAAACCTTAGGGGCCAAAGCCGGTCTGGCCTCAACTCCTCAAGACTGAATTATTTCACCTGCATTAATCTCTGAAAACGGTATTCGTTATGCCGTTTTTAACTGAAATCTCTCAACATTTTCTCAATTTCTAACGCGTGCTGTTCCTCCATACCAATTTGGGCTCTCGCATATTCTTCTAGCATCACACTTTCATCCCTAACTACTTCCAATAGCTTTCTATATATGCTGACAGCAAATTCTTCATGCTCCAGACTCTCTTGCAGAATAGCCAAAACGCTATGGTCATTTGATTCTCTAATAAATGCAATCTTTTGACTGGGATGGCCACCAAACCCTGTTATTAATTCCCCTGCCTGTAATGCATGTCGCAGACTTTCATTTGCTTGTTCTTGCAAAAATTCAACAATTGGCTTTCTATATGGCCCTGTTACCATCAAAGAGCTGTGAGCGTACCTCACCACCCCTGCCATTTCGCATTCTATAATCTGATTCAGAATTTTATGAACGGCACTCTTATTAAGCTTTATCATTTTCTTTTCTCTAATCAGATTAAGGATTGAATAGTTCGGAAGTATGATCGAAGCAGAAATACCAGTAAACAACAATTATAGTCATATTCTTGGAATCTATAGTGTGGTCACTTTTTAGAAAGAAATCAGCGACTTCCTGCGCGGTTTGGCTTTACAAAACTTTCAATCCTTAAAATATTCAACCACCTGTGTATCTATACCACTTACACCACATGATCAGCTGTGCACCCCCACCTGAAAAGGCTTTAACCTTGAGTCTAGGAAAGATAAAGAACTCATTTATTTGAAAAAAATTTAATCGCCCAAGTCAAGGTTACAAAAATACTTTCTTTAAACTGAATACATATTCCTTTGGTACTACGACGCGCATCGTTAGCGATTGATCGACGCGCTAATAGCCTTTTCAAATCCTTGGCCATGTTCTTGTTGTAGCATCAGGACACCAACTAATTCATTCTCTGGATCAACCCAAGAAGAGGTTCCACCCATTCCACCCCATCCAAAAGATCCTTTTCCACGACTATTCTCAGCTTCTTCAGGATCCAAGGTCACAGAAACCATGAAACCAAAACCCATCCCTTTAGGTCTTTTATCACCGCGCGAAAATAGATCCCCTACATGATCGGTACTGATCATTCTGACACTCTCCTGACTCAGGACTCTTCGACCAAATAGTTCTCCATGATTAAGCAGCATCTGGTTGAAATGCAAATAATCTTCCGCAATGCTAACAATGCCCTTATCTTCAAAATATTTATTGAGAGCAGCCTCCTGATGCTTGCCTTGCAAAACCATTCGTTTGGAAGCCTTCTCTTTCGGCAGACCAAAATAAGTGTTATTCATCTCTAATGGTCTGAATAATTTTTCATGCATAAATTTTTTTAGTGTCGATCCCGATGTAACTTCGATGACTCTACCAATCACATCAAGCGCATCATTACTGTAACCCCATTTTGTCCCAGGCTGAAAAGCCAGTGGTGAAGAGGCTATTCTCTGAACGCGCGTGGTAATGTCGTCGCTGCTGTTTTTACTTCGTTTTTTTTCAACAGAGGTCAAGCTAAGCCATGGTATGCCAGAGGTATGGGTGAGCAAATCATAAATGGTTACCGGACGATCAACCGACACAAGATGATATTGTTCGCTCTCTTTCTTGCGCTTGGAATAAACTTCCTCAGATGAGTCCACAGGGATTGCGACCTTAATATCAGTAAATTCGGGGATATACTTGGCAACTGGCTCGTCCACACTAATAAGTCCTTCATCAACTAGTACCATAGCTGCAACGGCGTATAACGGTTTACTAGAAGAGGCCATTAGAAAGCTCGCATCACGCTCCATTGCTCGATCATTGCCGACATCCATTTTGCCATGAGTTGAGAAGTGAACTACTCTCCCTTTCCTCGCAACAATTGTAACTCCACCCTGTATGAGTCCCGCATCAATCTTATTGCGGAACAGTATATCTATTTCTGCCAGACCCTTGATCGACATCCCGACGGACTCAGCAGTAGCTGCAGGCATATTCCTCGGGGTATGCATTGGCTCAGCCGACGCTCCTAAAATCATCACAAAAGTAGCAAGAATAAAAAAATGGTGTTGTATTAATTATTGACGCGAAATTCGTTTTGAGATTTCTTTATCTATAAAATTTATCAGAGAAGATGCATCTAAACATAGGCTATTTATTTCTTGTATATAGAGGAGTACATCTAGTTCTAAGTATAATCTACCTAGAACTACCGGCAACGAAAAAATTTAAGCACCCCGTGAACCGTCGCTATTTCGAGAAGTAGATCGCCTACAGTAACAGCGATTCGGTAATTGGATGAAAACAGGATACCACCCGCTTTAAGGAATCAGCTGTTAATGCCGGAACGCCGTAAACTTCCACAGGTACCGCATGCTTAGTTTGTACCGCCTCCACTAAAAGATCGAAATCTCCATCACCAGATAGAAGGAAAATCCGATCTAACGACAGACAGTTTTGCATCACGTCCACGGTAATACCAACATCCCAATCGCCCTTCGCAGATCCATCTGCCCGCTGAATATAAGGTTTGAGTCGGACATTAAATCCAATATGACGAAGGGCACTCTGGAATTTCCTTTGGCTTTCATCGCCTCCATTCGTGGCATAGGCATTGGCCAAAACGACATCGCCCTTACGCGAAAGAATTTGCCACAAAGCACGATAATTAAACGATCTACCATAGGTATCGCGCGTGGTGTAGTAAATATTCTGCACATCTACAAAGACTCCGATTTTTTCCGTGCGATTGTTCAACGATTTGACTCCGGTAACATAAAGATTCTTTATTGCATTAAAAGCGACAGTGTATAAGGTAAAGGTAAGACAGGCTTATTCATAGCATCTTTTCTCTACCAGAAAACTTTCCTACGCTGAGTTCTAACACCAATTCATGATTAGCTAAAACCAGTTAGATTAAACGCCCCGGGGTACCTGACCAGTGGGGGTACGTGTTATAGATAACCAGGTGGTTTAATACTTTCAGGCTGGAGCAGCTACCAAACCTTTTAACAAATAAAGTCTTCTAGGAGAATATATGTTTAGTTCCAAGTATCTTGTTTTCATATTCGTATTAACCGCAAGCTGCAGTCCTGTCGAGCAAAGAAGTCTAAACATGACAGTGGC
>MDTE01034251.1_pt1 | contig 13571 bp, 10 predicted proteins | sample 811231 | NCBI WGS metagenome assembly MDTE01 (sample SAMN05326651, study PRJNA326480) | marine metagenome | isolation source: seawater | place: Indian Ocean: Red Sea | collected 2010
AATTTGGAGAGATTGGGATAAAAAAATTAGCAACCCAGAGATGGTTTACTTAAACGTGATAGAACCAGGTGAGATTAAAGGACCCCATATTCATAAAAATAGAACGAGTTATTTTTTCTGCATAGAGGGCAGTATTATCATTATTATAAAAGACAAATCTGGAGCATATCAGGAAATTGAAATGACTTCAGAAAATCCTAAACTTGTTAGTGTTTCAAATGGTATTGCAGCTGCAATTTTGAATCCAACAAGAAATCGATCAAAGGTACTAGTGTTAGCAGATGTTGCATGGAGACCAAATGATGATGAAATGACTAACGTTAAATTTTCAGATTATGATTTTAAAAAATGGAATTAAAATCACTAAAGATAAGAATTTTATAATATTGGAGATTTAAATGGAATTAAAAAAAATTAAAGAATTAGTTACAGTAGGTAGTGGAGATTTAATTGGTTCTTCATTATCGGCCATATTTTGGTTTTTTTTAGCATCCCAAGTTGATCCAAATTCATATGGACAATTACAATGGTTTATAGCTCTTGCAGGTATTGTTAGTAGTATTGCATTAATTGGTAATGTGTCAACTCTAACTGTATTTGTTTCAAAAAATATTCCAATTCAATCAACATTAAATTTTATTTCACTTGTAGCAAGTGGAATACTTGCATTTATCGTGATAATTTTATTTCCATCATTTAACATAGTCGATTCAGGAATATTATTAATCGCATATGTCATTAATTCATTAGCTGTAGGAGATATTCTAGGTGGTAAAAAATTCCGAGAGTATTCCAAATATACAATAGTTCAAAAAGGACTTACACTTGGATTAGGATTTTTATTTTATTATTTATTTGGTTATGAAGCAATTCTTTTTGCCCTTGTTTTAACATACGTTCTTCATTATAAAAGAATAATTTCAATTTTTAAACAAATGCCATTAAATTTTCAATTAATTAAAGAAAAGAAAGGATTTATTGTAAATAATTATTTGAGTTCATCTTTACTTTATGGAGCAATAGGTACAGGACACATCGATAAAATAATAATTACTCCAATACTTGGTTTTACATTATTAGGGAATTATAGTTTAGGATTGCAGATAGTTGGCATAATGATGATTTTTACTAATGTTTTTTACAAATATGTGCTAACTCAGGATTCAAGCAATTTGGATGTAAAAAATTTAAAAATTCTTGCTGTAATCATTTCTATTATACTTGCATTATTAGGCATAATTTTAGGACCATTGTTTATTGAGACTTATTTTCCACAATACACAGAAACAAAAATTGCCATACAAATCATGTCAATTAATGTTATCCCAGGTACATTAGGACATATTTTTCAATCAAAATTACTGGGAACTGAGAAAAGTAGAATTGTTTTAATTGGCACTATCGCATCAATTAGTGGTTTAACCATTAGTATGATCATTCTTGGATTGACATTAGGAATGATCGGGTTAGCCTATAGTTTAGTAATATCATCAGTCATTAAAGCAGGATTTCTTGGAATTGCATTAAGAACTAATATTATGCGGACAAAAAATAACATGAAAAAGGAGAATAATGATGAAAATTTATAAGAATTTGATCTTGGTCTACGGAATTTTACCATACATGACTAATATCGAGAATAAATGGGGTTTGATAATTTCTATTCTATTAGGTTCAAAAAATTGGAATGTCAAAATAGACAATCATTCATTAGATTTCTCATCAGATAGTTATGAAAAATTATTCTATTTTTTAGGATTAATAGAATTTGCATTTTCATTTAAGATTTCAAATGAAAAACTTATTCTTAGTTTAGATGGACAAAATAAATTTTCTATAAATCTAATTAATCAGACATATGAAGAAGAAAATCTCATAGAACTCTTGTTCAAAGCATCTAAAAAAGGTGCTAATTTCATCACAGACCCAGCTGAAAAAACATTAAGAGAAAAAGAACTTAAGATCTATGAAAAGAATAATAAAAAAATTGTTGAAACATATGATGGAATAAGGTTTTTCATGGATTCAATACATCCATCAAATACAATTGTTGAAACTTTTATTGAAAAAATTCATTCAGTTAATTCAAATGAAGATTTAAAAAATAAAATTATTCTAGATATAGGTGCAGAATGTGGTGATACAGCACTATTTTTTGCAAATTTAGGTGCAGAAGTATTTTCATTTGAACCAATCAAAGACAATTTCAATGCACTAAAAAAGAATTTAGAATTAAATCCTAATTTAGCGAAAAATATTACTCCAGTCAATGCAGGAGTAGGTCAAGATGGAGATTTAAAATTCTTTAAAGATCCAAAAATACCAAATTATGGTGCGTCATTTGTACACAATAAGCGTGGAGAAGATGCAATTATAGAAAAAGTTGAAGGCATATCATTAGATACGTTATTAGAAAAATATGACATTCAACAGGTAGAGTTAATGAAGATGGATTGCAAAGGTTGTGAATTTTATCTTACAGAGTCAGCATTAAGTAAAATAAATAGAGTAAAAATTGAGTTTTCAGGATTTCATAAAACAAAAAGTATTCAAGATGTACTAGATAAATTAAAGAAAACAGGATTCAAATATGTTGTATATAGAAACTCTGAGACTAGAAGCCAATCTAATAGTAGAATAGGTAATATCTATGGTGAAAAGTGAATTCATTATTGAAGCAGAAATTACCGAATTCTAGAAAAAATCCTTTTTTTCTATATTTATTTCTCATAATTACATTAGGAATAGGTATACGTATTTGGTATTTTCCATTTGATATTCCAATTGCTTCAGATGGTTATTTTTCATTTGTATATGCCGCAAAGATAGTTTTTGAGGAAGGATTGCCAATAGGCTATACAACAACTAATACAGGATGGTCGTATGTCTTAGCTCTAATTTTTTCTATATCAGATAATACAGAACCATTTCAGTTAATGACTATACAAAGAAGTATGTCAATAATTATTTCATGTATTACTATAATACCAATATACTATCTTCTAATAAAATTTGTAAATAAAAATTTAGCATTGTTAGGATGTTTATTATTCATTTTAGAACCACGGTTATTATTAATTTCTCTAGATGGAATAAATTTTACATTATTTTTGTTTTTATTTGTAACATCAATTACATTATTCTTAAAAAAAACAAATCTCTCAATTATTCTAAGCTTTGTATGTGTCGCAATAATGTCATTAGTTAGATATGAAGGAATTTTGTTACTGATATCATTCTCAGTCATGTATATTGTATTTAATAAAAAGAATAAGGATTACTTGAAGTTAATTGGATTAATTTCACTTGTAATGATAATTCTAGTTCCAGTGTCAATTATTAGAATGGATGCAACAAATGATTTGTGTTATAATTCAATATTTGGTGAGATTTGTGGACGGGATGGGATTTTTGATAACTTGATTCATAGAGCAACAAGTGTTAATGATAAAATTATTGGTATTCCAGATATCGATGATCCAATTTATAATAAAAATGAATCAATGTTTGGGCATTTTTTGATTATGGGTTTTTACGGTTTATTGAAATTTTTGATTTTATTATCATTGCCATTCTTTTTTATTTTCATTGGATTATCCATTTTTAGAATTAAAAAGAAGAAGTTTAGTATAAAATCAGAATATTTATTCTTAATAATTTCAACAATTACAGTTTTGTTACCAGCAATCTATGCGTATGGAAGAGGTATAGAAGATTATAGATATGTACTTGTGGTAGTACCAATTCTAACAGTTTTTTCAGTAAAAATAATGAATTCAGTACCAAAATTTGAAAAAGTAAAAAAAGAGTTTGTGATACTGGGACTAATAATAATTTTAATTACAATTGGATATATAGAATATCAAAAAATTGATTACCAATTACATAGAGAAACTTTTGAGGTTTCCAAAAAGGTTAACGAATTAACTGATACAATAAATTCATATCAATATTCAGGATACATTAAAAGTGCAAAATTATTGGATGAGTGGCCAAAATTACCTAATTCAGATCCATTAAGATCAGGGAAGTTAGAGATGGTTGACAAAAAAATACCTACCACAGATTTTAAAAATATTCATGACTTTATTAGAGAATCAAGAGAAGATAATTTACAATATATTGTAGAATATAGCGAAGATGAATTTTTCAATGATTTAAGAGAGAATCCTGTAGATTTTGAATATCTTGAGAAAATTTTTGATTCAAAAGAGTTAGGTTTTAAAAATGAATTCAGAATTTATAAAATAAATATCAGAGATTAATTGGGAGATTGAATATATGTATAATCAAGAATTATTTTCATCAAAAGCTAACACATTAAACTATTTTCAAAATAGAATAAAAAAATCAAAGATTGAAAAAATGTATTTCTTTTCAGTCAATGAATGGAAAAACAATAAAGAAGATGTATTAAATAAAATTCAAAACGAATTTGAATCCTATATTGTAATTAGAAGTTCAGCAAAAGGTGAAGACTCTATTAATGAATCACAAGCAGGAAAATTTAAGACAGTTTTGAATATTAATTCTAGAAAAAGAAATATCATAAGTAAAGCTGTTTCAGAAGTAATCAAATCGTATGATTTAAAGAATAATGATGATCAGGTATTAGTTCAAAAACAAACGTTAAATTCTATAACAAGTGGAGTCATATTTACAAAAACACTTGGTACTAATTCACCGTATTATGTTATCAATTACGAAGATGGTCATTTAACAGACTCGGTAACAAAAGGAAAAATTTCTAATGTTACTAAAATTCATAATAAGACAGAAAATAAGATTATTCCAAAAAAATGGATAAAATTAATTCATGCAGTAAAAGAGATAGAAAATGTTTCAAAAAACTACAAATTAGATATTGAATTTGCAATTACAAAAAAAGAGATAGTTATATTTCAAGTTAGACCACTTACAACGCAAAATAAAATTAATGAAAAACAAGTTTCACAATATGTTAAAAATGAGATAATGAATAATGCAAACAAATTTCAAAAAATGGAACATAATAAAAAGAAGATAAAAAAACTTATTTTTTCAAACATGACAGATTGGAATCCAGCTGAGATAATAGGAGAAAAACCCAGAGAGTTGGAATATTCCTTATACGATTATTTAATTATGAAAGAGAGTTGGAATGTAGGAAGAAATATTCTCGGATATAATAATATCAAACAACCATTGATGCAAAGATTCTCAGGTAGACCTTACGTAAATGTAGGAATAAGTTTTCAATCATTAATACCCAAAAAAATTAATTTAAATTTTCAAAAGAAGATGTTAGCTTATTTTTTTGATAAATTAGAGAAAAATCCAGAGATGCATGATAAAGTTGAATTTGAGGTTTTATTCACATGTTATGATTTTTCAATTAAAAAAAGATTAGATGAGATGAAAGAATTTGGTTTTACAAATTCCGATATAAAGAAGATTACAAAACAATTAGTAGAATTTACAAACAACGTAATTGAAAAAACGCCAGAATTATTAAAAAATATGGAAAATGAATTTGAGGTTTTAGAGTTAAAAAGACTTGAAAAAAATAATAAGAAAAATAAAAAGTATGATGAGAAATTAAATGATGCAATAGAATTATTAAAAGATTGCAAAGATTTTGGTACTACAAATTTTTCTATGGTAGCAAGGTTAGCATTCATAGCAACAATATTATTAAAAACAATTAGTGATGTTTCAAAAATTAAAAAAGAGATAATAGAACAAATTAAAAATTCTATATCTACACCAGTTACAGATTTTCAAAATGATCTAATTAGATTAAAAGTTAAAAAAATTTTAAAGAGAGAATTTCTTAAAAAATACGGTCATTTAAGACCAGGAACATATGATATAACCATTCAAAGATACGATAATATGCCAGAATTATTAGATGATTTTGATTCAATAGAAGTTAAAAAAATAACACAGATTAAAAAAGGCAAATTATCAAAAGAGTTTTCTGATATTTTAGAGAAACATGGATTAGTTTTTTCGAATATTAGTTTCATTGAATTTATTAGTCAGACAATTAGTTTACGTGAAAAAGCTAAATTTGAATTTTCAAAAAGTCTTAGTGACTCAATTGAATTGATTGCATCTGCAGGTGAAGAAATAGGATTTTCAAGGAATGACTTGTCATATTTGACCTTAAATGATATTTTAAAATTTAAAAAATTAGATTTAGTAGAACTTAAGAATAAATGGACAGAAAAGATAAAAATTAACAAAGAGAAATTTTGGAAAAATGAATTTGTTGAATTACCACCAATAATTTTTTCAAAAGATGAGTTTAGTGTGATACCACATTATGTTGCCAGACCGAATTACATTACAAAAAAGAAGGCGTTATCAGATGTTCTAAATATTGATGAAATAAAGAAAAGCTCAGATATTAATTCAAAAATAATTTTAATTGATAATGCAGATCCAGGATATGATTGGATTTTTAGTAAGAATCCAAGTGGATTAATTACAAAATACGGAGGGGTTGCATCTCATATGGCAATTAGATGTTCAGAATTAGAATTACCTGCAGCAATTGGATGTGGAGAAATACTATTCAATAAATTAAGAACAAGTTCAAAGATTAATCTAGATTGTAAAAATGAAGATATTACTGTGATAAAATTTAAAGAAAAACATTCATTTTCAGAAGAGAAAAGGATCCTTAGATCATTAGGATACATAAGATAGAATACAATAAAAGAGAAGAACAAAAACAAAGTTATCATGAAGAAGATAGGCATTTCCCTTAGAGTAGGAATAATTGGAAATCATAATGAGAAAAGAGATCAGATTAATCAAGAATGGATTTCATTCTTGCAAGAATTAGAGTATATACCAATATTGATTCCAAATAATCTTAACAATCTACAAAAGTATGTTCAGGATTTACATTTAGATGGAATAATTTTATCAGGGGGAGATAACATAGGCGATTTCCCAGATAGAGATGAAACAGAGAGAGGAATTTTAAAAACATCGATAGATAATTCTATCCCTATTTTAGGAATTTGTAGAGGTATGCAAATGATTAATAATTATTTTGGAGGCAGTGTTGAAGAAAAACAAGATAGAAAACATGTTAACAATGATCATAAGGTTGGTTTAACAAATGATTTTTTGTTTAGTAAAGAAAAAACAATTATTGTTAATTCGTTTCATAATAACATTATCAAGACAGAGATATTAGGAAAAAATTTAATTCCATTTGCAGAATATGAAGATGATAATACAATTGAAGGATTTACTCATTCATTATATCCAATCAAAGGAGTAATGTGGCATCCAGAAAGAAAACAAGATGTAAATTCTAGAAATTTATTAAAAGAGACTTTTGGATAATTTGAATATATGAATGCAATAATCTTAGCTGCAGGAGAGGGAAAAAGATTAAGACCACTAACCAATGACAGACCAAAATGTTTGATTGAGTTTTTTGGAAAGACATTGTTAGACAGACAAATATCTATTATGCGTAGATGTGGAATAGAAGATATTTGTGTCGTTACAGGATATGAGTCTCACATGTTTAAGGATAAAAAAGTAGACTACATACACAACGAAGATTTTTTCAAGTCTAATATGTTAAAAAGTTTATTTTGTGCTGAAAAAAAAATTTTAGATTCAACTATAGTATCATATGGAGATATTATTTTTGAGGAAAAAGTATTAAGAAAATTAATTGATTCAAAAGAGAACTATTCTATTATCATAGATAAAAATTGGAAGGATTATTGGAGTACAAGATTTGAAAATCCGATTGATGATGCAGAGAGTTTAACTGTAAATGAAAATAATTTCATTACAGAGATAGGTCAAAAAGTGAACAATATTTCTAAGATTAATGGACAGTATATAGGATTAATGAAATTCCAGAAAGATGCAATAAAAAAAATTAAAGCATTTTTTACTAGATGCCAGATTAGTTATGAACAAAATGGAATTAATATATTAAATCCACAAATTTCATTTGATAATTCTTTTATGACTGATTTTTTGCAAGGATTAATCGTTGAAGGAGAAAAATTAAAAGCAATAGAGATAGAAAATGGATGGTTAGAATTTGATAATATAGAAGATTACAAATTATATACAAAAAAGGATTCATATGAAAAAATTAATAGGTTTTATGATATAGATGACTAAAAATAATATTGAAAAATTCAACATATTATTAATAAATCTAGATGGATTAAGAAGAGATAAAATTCATTTAATAAAATCCCTAGATAAATTAACAAAAGAAAGTTATTTTTTTAAGAATATAGATACAGTTTCACCATATACATTTGCATCAATTCATTCTATTATGACAGGAACGTTCCCATCAAATCATGGAGTTAATGCATATTATAATATTTTAAAATTTAAAAAAGATGAGATAACTACAATTGCAGAAATTTTGAATAAAGAAAATTTCTATACAGCATGTGATGTAAATAATGAAGCTATTTTATCCAGAAAAGGATTTGATGAGTATAATATTTATGACGAAACGGAAATCAATTTTAAAGAAAGACATTGTAGTATTATTGAAAAAATTTCGGATAAGCAATTTTTTCTATTCTTACAAAATACTGAGACGCACAATAACTATGTAAGAAATATTATTGAAGATGAGAATATTGATGACAAATATTATTTTAATTCTTATAATGAAAATAATCAAAAGTATGAATCGCATTTAATAGATACAGAAAATTATGTTAAAGCAATTTTAGATACATTAACAAGATTAGAAATTGCAGATAAAACAATTTTGATATTTCTTTCAGATCATGGTACAAGCTTAGGAGAAAAATATGGAGAAAAATTTTATGGTGTTTTTTTGTACGAATATACCTTGAATGTATTCGCTTTATTCTACATACCAGGTCATGAAGGAAAAGTGATTGAAAAACAATGTAGTACTGTAGACATATTTCCATCCATTATGGAAATAATTAATTTAGATTATGAAACAAAGGATAAGAAAATAGGTAAAAGTTTGTTTCCTATACAACAAAACGAAGAAGATAGAGAAGTTTTTGCTGAAACTGGAGGACTATATGGCCCATGGCCCTCACCAGAGAAACATAATGTATTTTGTTTGAAAAAGAATCATAAAAAAATTATTTATAACAATACACCAGACACATGGGAATTTTATAATTTAGAAGATGATCCAAAAGAAAAAGAAAATATTTTTAACGAAGATTCACAAACTGTTAAAAAATTTAAAATAGAATTAATAAATTATCTGATAAAAAATAATATTGATACAAATATTTCTTAGTTTATAATAGATTCAAATTTTTTAATTTTGTAAATAATAATTGCGAAACAAATTGATTTCCATAATCAGAAAAATGTCCTCCATAATCATTATCATCTGAATATAATTCGTCAATGTTTTGTTTAGATAAGAGTTCATCAACAATATCAATAACAGTCAAATTCTCAATTGAATTAAGTTCATTTGAAAAATTTTGAAAAAAATGATAATGGTTTTTAACAAAAGAAAGATCATCTTTTTGAGGTAAGAATAAGAAAATTGGTTTAAAATTCATTTTTTTAGAGATTTTAACATATTCACATAAAATCATTTTTAATAAATTACATGCAGATTTGTCTTTATACAATTTAATTTTCCAAGACATATTAATATCCATAATTATACGCATTGAATTCCATTGAATAGATGAATAATCCATCTTATTTTTTTTATAATTGTTAATCTTGTTTTGCCAAGAAATTATTCCATAATTTCTTTTGAAATTTTTAAAAATAGTCAGACAGTACGGAAAAGAAATTTTTTCCTTTAGAAATTTGTTTTTATAAAAGAAATCATTTTTTCTAATTTCATTAATGACTTTTTCATAATTGAATAGATTATCAGAATTAGTTATAGGGTTTTTAATTTCAATTAGAGAATTATTTTTTATGATAAATCGAGGTTTGAAGGCAAATGTATTACCATACTCATAGTAATGTTTCCAAACACTATGGATTCGACATATGGTCTCAGGTACAACAGCAATTATTACAAGTTGAGTTTTATTATTATTGAATTCACGTTTTAATCTTAAAAGAGATTGATCAAGACCGTAATTTCCTACTCCAAAATTTAATACATTTGTATTAGATAGTTTTGATAGATAATGAGCCCAAGTTTGATTATCGTTTACTTGTCTAGAAAAAGTGAATGAATCTCCATAACAAGAAATTTTTGAATTAAGTTGTTCAAATGATGGATTTGTTCTTGCACCATTATCAGATATACTCCATTTTGTCGTACCATTTTTTCCAGTTTCATTGTTTGATGTTAAGGGTTTTCTAACCCATCCCAATTCTGAATCAAATCCACGAGAAATGAATTTTTTTAATCCTTCTTCAGAAAGTTGAGGAAGTTCATCATGAGACGTGATTAACCAAGGAAATTCTTTTCTAATTTCATTAATTTTTTTTTGAACAATTTTTTCAATTAGGAAAAATATAGTAATTATTGATAAACAAATGATTAGTATTTCAACAAACATAATTTAGATTTTATGTAATTTAATCATTCATAATGATTACTATGGTATTTATTTCAAATATCCCATTTCTTTAAGGATATCTTTAGCTTTTTGAGTATCATCTTTTGAAAGATTTTGTTTATTTTTAAAACTAAAAATACCATTCGATTCTATTTTTTTTAATTCATTTTCAAAGTTTTGTATTAGATCTGGGTTCGAATTGGAAATGTTTTCTAATTCCAAAGGATCATTAATCAAATCGTATAGATGTACATCACTTTTTGGATTAGATCTATTTCTAAAATATTTGTATTTTGGGGTTCTCATACCAATGGTATCACCAAATTTTGCACGAGTATTATCAGATGTACTATCAATTAATATCGGATGTTCTTCAATTGATTTATTTTCTAGTAATGGAAAAAAGCTTTTCCCGTTTATTTTATTTGGAATGTGAATTTTTAACATGTTAAGAATTGTTGGTAATATATCCATGGTAGAAATTTGTTCTGTTATTATCTGATTTTTATTTATGTGATAACCAAAAAAAATTAGTGCAGGTCTGAAATTTTCATCAAAGCAACTACTAGGATACACAACCGATTTTTTTAATAGTCTTTCTTGATATTTATTTGGTTTTAATTTATCAATGTTAGATAAATTTGGTTTTAATTTATTCTGAATTTTCTTCTTTTTATTTTCAACATATGTATTAGCAATTTTTTTTCGTATTGGTTTGAAGGTTTTTGGTAATGAAGTGAATAATTTATGCCCCAATTTGAAGCCTAAACTGTCATCGTTTGATTTTATTTTTTCATTATTTAGTGCAAAATCAAGCATTTCGTCTGTAAAATCAGCGGATGTTGAACCATGATCAGAAGTTATTATAATCAGAGTGTTTTCCTCATTTACATTTTCAAAAATTTGACCTAACCAAGGATCAATTGCAGACAGCATTTTTGCATATTGATTTTTTCCTACAAAACTATCAATGTCATTTTTATCACTTGACAGATGAAATAATGCATTTCCGTGAAGATCTTCTAGATGTATGTAAAGAAACCATGGTTGCTCATCTAGAAGATTTTGTAATTTTTTTACTATTTTTTTGCCTAAACCATCATACAATGTTGCAAAAGAATTGAATGTCTCGATATTCAAAAAATTTTTTGGTATGTTTGTATAATTTAGTGCTTCAGGGATAATTGCATGTGTGGAATATTCATTTTTTTCAAATAATTCGATAAGAGTTGGAAGATGTTCATTAAGAGTGAATATATCATTTTTAAGATTAGTACATTCGTAAGGATATAATCCTGTAAAAATACTCGACATTGAAGGAACAGTGATGGGTGAGGGACTAATTGCCTGTTGAAAAAATATACCATTTTTGATTATTGAATCCAAGTTAGGAGTTTTAGATGATTTTCCAGCACCTAGACATTTATCATGACGTAATGAATCTATAACTAATAATAGAATATTTGGTTTGTTCATTTTGATTATTTATCTATAAGATTCATTTTGTAGTAAAATGTTCTGTTAACAAAGAATCATCTACCAAACCAGAAGGCTTTTTGTTTTGAGAATACCATGCAATAGTTTTTTCAAGACCATCTTTTAATGTGAATCGTGGTTCCCAACCAAGTAATTTTTTTGCAGTACTGTTATCTAATGCTCTAGATAAAGCTCCCACAGGTTTGGAAGTATCAAATTTAAAATTTTGAGGTTTCCAGTCAAGAACTTGACAAATCATTTCCACTACTTCAATAATCGTATATCTTCTTCCAGTACCTAAATTTATTGGAGTTCCATCGAATATTTTTTCGCCTGCGAGTATAGAGCCCTCAACAATATCTTCAACGTAGGTGAAATCCCGTTCTTGTTTTCCATCACCCCATATTTCATAAGGATCCATTTTTTCAATTGCCTTGTAGATTAATGCAATTATAGCATGTGTCTCATTTTCTCTTGGTCCATATGCAGTGACAAAACGTACGGGACAACCTTTTAGACCATATTGTTTTCTAAATGCATGCATTTGCATTTCACTCATAAGTTTTCCCCAACCATATTCTATGTCTGCACTCATAAAACCATCCAAATTTAATGGATTTGAATCCTCTTCTTTCAATTTATAATCTGAACCAATTTCACTTTGTAATTTTGTAGGATACACACATGCAGTACTAGCAAATACTAGATTTTCAACATTTGTATTCATGCATGCTTCAAAGACATGATGATCTATAGAGAAATTTGAGCTAACATCTGCAGGATGGTTTGTGATGAAGCCACGACCGCCATGGATTGCAGCCAAATGGAAAACAACATCGATATCTTTGAACAATCCATCAATCTGCGATTTTGTGATGTATTCTAAATCATCATTATGAAAAGAGATTTTATCCCAAGAATCAGACAGATTTTCTTTAGTGCCACTAGAGAGATTATCAATAACTGTTACATCAGAATTCAAAGAAACTAACTTATCAACTAAGTGACTACCAATGAAACTAGCACCACCAGTTACTAACACACGTTTCTCATTCCAAAATGATTGAGAAAATTGATTCATGTAGTAATATCATTTTTGGGTTTTTAAAAATCGTTCTGCCCATTCATATGTCAATCTTAGTCCTTCATCTAGACTAACTTTTTGTTTCCAGCCTAAGACTTCTTCTGCAAGACTACAATCTGCAGCTCTACCTAAATCTCCTGTAGGTTTAGAAAGATCATATTTTTTCTCTATTTTCTTTCCTGATATTTCAATTACTTTATCAGCAATCTCATTAACTGTGGTTTTTGTATTATTCCCAATTTGTATAGGACCTTTATTGATTCCATGTTCCATGGATAAGATTAGTGCATCCACAATATCTGTTACATACATGAATGCTCTGCTCTGTTCTCCATTTCCCCAAATTATAAAGTCCTCATCAGGATATTTTATTGCCTTTCTAATTGTAGCTGGAATAACTTGTGATTTATCAGGGGATAAATCGCTATTAGGTCCATAGACATTATGCAATCTAAGAATTGATGCATCTATTAATCCGGATTTACTGTATA
>MDTE01119223.1_pt1 | contig 13568 bp, 9 predicted proteins | sample 811231 | NCBI WGS metagenome assembly MDTE01 (sample SAMN05326651, study PRJNA326480) | marine metagenome | isolation source: seawater | place: Indian Ocean: Red Sea | collected 2010
GAAGCAGGTGGTGTCATTACAGTTACTCCTGCAGATAACATTGCTCCGATTGCCTGGGATGGTGCTTGGTTCTATACAGATAACGGAGCAGTTGGTCTAATTTCCAATGCTGACGGCGGAAGTGATTTTAATGTAACTTTGACTGTAGATATTTTACCAAACCTAAACACAATAAGTGCTGGTGCTTGGCATGTTAAGAAAACACTTAATTACGGATATCACTATCTAACAGATCCAGGTGACGCGACCAGTGTTCCAAAACGCAACGATCAAATGGACGTCTTCTTAATGAATGACGCTACTAGACTTGCGAACATGTCATTCCAAGGACATGGAGGATTTGCTCAGGTACTTGATCCAGCAGGTCAGGTTCTTATCAAATCTCCTTACACACAGGTTTGTGGATCATTCTCAGGTAGTGTGAATAAACAAGCATTTAGAGGTGGTATGTTTATTGACGGTTTCTCAGGTAACTTAGAGACAGTTATTACAAGTAAAGATGACAACTATACATTGAATGTTCAATCTGCTGTAGGCACAGGTTTAAGGGTTAGAAAACCGCAAACTCCTGCTCCATTCTTTATTAATGGTGTTAGATATCAAGTTGATGCTATTTCTGAATATGATGGCGGTGCTGGAACAGGTAAACTTTTAATCAACAAACTATCCAATGAAGGAAACGGCTATACAGATGCTATTCCAGGAAGTGGTACACCTATATTCATACAAACCGCTGGTAATAGATCAATGTTGGCAAACGACTATACTAAGGTTAACGATTTAGGTTATGGACTTTTTGTTAACAACGCAGGACTTTCAGAACAAGTCAGTACATTCTGTTATTATAACCACATAGCATTTTTTAGTAACAACGGTTCAGAGATTAGAGCTCTAAACTGTTCTAACGCAAATGGTAACTTTGGTTTGGTTGCCGCAGGCTCCGATCCTAACGAAACTGTTGACGTTGTTGAATCATTACGTACCATGCAGATGCCTGCTAAGGTATACAATGATGCGACTGACACATACGGCTTTGGAGCAATATCACATGCGGCAGGCGTAAACACAATTCACTTGTACGATTGTGATTATCATCCTTATCCAAACAGTTTAATAGATGTATATGAAAGAGATGGAAGCGGAAACATTACAGCTCTAAATACTTACGAAGTAACAGCAGTTACTGAAATGAGTTTACCAACATCCAATCAAGGAGGTTATACAGGAGCAACTGGTCCTACAGGACGTAAAGGTGCTAACCAAAAGATTTATAGATGTAACATTTCAGGTGATACTGGATTAGCAAGTGCTATAACTGGTAACCATAATCCTAGCTTGGCATCAGATGCTTCACCTTTAGCTGTACTTAGAATGAATAAGAATCACTTGTTTGATAGTGTTGCTGGTGTTACAAGTATTAGACCTTCTACTGCTGTAGTATTTGAAGAAAATCCAGATCAAGTTTATAGATCAATCAGCTTTAACAATCAGGATTCAGATAATTCTGCTTTACCAGCAGACCAATTCCAGATTGTATTTGACTCAGGTTTCAAACATTTAAACCTAACTATTAACCAAACCGAAGCTGTAAACAATACGTTTGCTGGTGCTGGTACAACAATGGGATCAACAGTCGGTGACGTTGTTATTGCTATTGAAAAATTAACAGCGGCTGGTATTGCTAGAATTAATAACAACGATATGATATTTGCTTGGGGTGGTAAACTTCATAGGGTGTTTAATTACACAGATAGAACTACCTTTGCTACTGTACAAATCGCAGATTTACAAAATATCAACAGTGACAACGCATTGTTTACTGGTACAGGACTAGCTCAAAAATTATATAGTCCTAGTGGAACAACAACTATTACTTTACCATTGTCCTTACAAGGTAACGAGTCAGCTAATATCACAGTTGGAATATCAACTTTAAGAGCTAACGGACATGACTTTGATAAAATTGGTACTGGTGGATTTAACACTACCAACTATCCAAGCATTATTTACGGTGAACCAGTCAACGCGGCTACACAGGCAAATGAAGTAGTTGAAAGAGGAAAAGGTAGAGTATTCTTTGCTTCAACAGACCAAGATGGATTCTTTAGAGTTGGTAAGTTCTTTAGCGTTGACCAAGGAACAGGTACTGTTACTTTTGCGGCTTCGATCGCTATTAGTAACCTAGACGGACTTGGATTTAAACAAGGTGTTAGAATTACTGAATTCAGTAACGATGACACAATGGCTGATGCTGATCCAGCCGCAGTACCTACAGAATTTGCGGCTGAAGCATTCTTAACAAGAAGACTACATTTTGATAGAACAGGAACTTTACAAACAGTTGGAACTATAGGTCCAGGTGCGTTAGCAAGAGATGGTACAACACCTTTAACAGGAAATTTAAATGCTGGTGGAACCAACAAAATATTTAACATGGCGGATCCAACCAATCAACAGGATGGAGCAACCAAGTCATACGTTGATTCTAGAACACCGTTTGGTACTGAAGCTATTGGCGCAAACATTGCCAATAGACAAACCAACGACTTCTTGGTTTGGGACGGATCAAGTTATGATAACGCAACTCCGGCAGGAGACATTGGTATAAGTGTATCAGGAAATGTTGCTACATTCTCGATCACTGGTGATTCCATTGTAAACGCAGACGTCAACACAAATGCTGGTATAGCACAAAGCAAGTTGGCTATGAATGCGGCAACCACCAGAGCTAATGCTACAGGTATTGCTCAAAGTGATCTAGGACTAGCAAGTTTTGATTCAGGTGACTTTACTGTTACAAATGGTTTTGTAACCTTAAAAGAAGGTAGCGTAGATTACTCAGATTTACCTGATATGGCGGCTAAAACTGTATTAGCAAATATTACTACAGGAACAGCTGACACAGTAGCAGTTACAATTGACGATTTAATAGACGCTTACAGTAAATTTACAACAACTGGTGTTGCTTCTAGAATAGTACAAACTGGAACAGATGGAAGTATAGACGCACAGAAATTTAAACTTGACAATTATGATATTTTAGATCAAACCAACTTAACAATGACACTTAAGACTCCTGGTGGTGCTAAGGTGTTTGATACTGTTGGATCTGTAGCAAGTAATACAACCACTACATTTCCAGGAAGCATACAGATAGGTGATACAGATGTAACAGCATCGTTCTTCCAAAAGAACAGTAGTTATGGAGATCCAAGTGATGCTACATTAAATTCACCAAGGCTAGCAAGTGACTGGGCTTATACTTCATTTATAGAAGCACCAGGTGAAAAAGGAGCATCGTCAACAGGTATAGCTGTAGGAGCAGGTACTGGATTTACAGCCGCAGGTGAAATTGCTATCATAGCAAACAATAACGTAGCGGCGATCAAGTTCACACAAACAGCGGCAAGTCCTTCAAGTAACAATGGATATGCTCTAGGAACATCTGCTTTAAGATATTCTACTGTATATGCTACAGCACTAGATGGTTTGGCTACTTCAGCAAAATACGCTGACTTGGCAGAGAACTATCTAGCAGATAAAGATTATGAAGTAGGGACTGTGCTTGTATTTGGTGGTGAACAAGAACTTACCACAACAGATATAAAAGGTGATACTAAAGTAGCAGGAGTTGTTTCAGAAAATCCAGCACACTTAATGAATAGCCAATTAGAAGGCGATCATGTTACGCCATTGGCATTACAGGGTAGAACTCCTTGTAAAGTAATTGGACAAGTTAAGAAAGGTGATATGATTGTCACTAGTGCGATAGCAGGATATGGAATGGTAAACAACTTACCAGGCATAGGTACAATTATTGGTAAAGCAGTAGGCACAAAAGATGATGACGGTCACGGTATTGTCGAAGTTGTGATAGGGAGAGTATAATGGCTATTCTAACTATAAACATCGGAACAAGTGCTAACAAAGGTGATGGCGATCCATTAAGAGTTGCTTTCGATAAAATCAACAAAAACTTTGCGGAGTTAGATGTTACAAATACAAAAAGAGATGTAGTTGGATCAGTATTCGCAGATGATTCTACGTTGTTGGTAGACGCGGTAAACGGAGTGATACCAGGATACGTGAGTTTACAAACTTTAAAAACTGTGGCGGCGGCAAGCACAGACTTCGCAGATTTTAAAAGTAGAATAGCGAACCTGACATAGAGAGGATGAAATATGGCAAATAGATTTCCAATTATAGTTGACAGAGATGATCAAAACAAGTTAAAAGAATTACCAGCAGGTGATAATTTAGACTTAACTGGATCAGGCATTGTTGGTGCTGGTAACATTACAGCAACAGGATTGACTATCGGCGGTGTAAGCTATAATCCATTTAGTGGTAGTTATAATGATCTTACTGATAAACCTACAGTAGCCGCGACAACAAGTGAATTACCTGAAGGTACTAATCAATATTTCACAAACGAAAGAGTTGATGATAGAGTAGCCGCAATTCTAAGAGAAGGTACTGGTATTGATATTGTTTATGATGATTTAGCAGGCACAATTACAATAACAAACACAGGAACAAGCAGTGGAGGAAGTGGAGGATTAGCTCCAGCCACTAACTTTGACGGATTAGCAAATAATCAAATTATAAAATATTCAACCACAGGAAATACCGACGGTGGTGCGGCTTGGGTAAACGGCAGTATAAATTATAGTGAAATAGTTGGTACACCTAGCCTTGCTACAGTGGCCACAACAGGAAGTTATACTAACTTAATTAACAAACCAATCTTAGTAGATGACATAAGTGATTTAGCAGATGTTGATACACAAAGCACACCTCCAAGCACAGGACAAGTTTTAAAATGGAACGGAGCAAACTGGGCACCAGCAGATGATATTACAACAGGTGGCTCAGGCCTAAACGCAGATACACTAGATGGATTTGATGGATCTTATTATTTAAATTATGCTAACTTAACAAATAAACCAACTTTATTCGACAGTCAGTTTAGTTCGTTAACAGGAACTCCTACAACTTTATCAGGTTATGGAATTACAGATGCCATTAGTACTAATCAAAGTTATGTACAGAATGGTTCCATTACTATTAACGATGACAACGGATTACAAATTGGTGGCAGTTCCATAAGCAAGGTGTCTTTAGGAATCACAGGCGGCAACGTTGTTTTACAAAACTTGGTTAACGAACAAGACTTTGAAATAAAAGTAAAACCTATTGCTGGTGTAGTTACAGCAATAAAAGTTGATACAGGTTCTGGTAGAGTTGGTATATACAAAACAACACCGACAAGAACATTAGACGTTGGAGGCGATGTTGGAGCCACAAACTTCTTCGGAGGTGGTTCTAATTTAACAGGAATAACTCTTACACAGGTTACTAACTCTGGATCTGAAACAACAAACAGCGTCAGTTTTGGAAACGTCAGTCCATCGGCTGATAGCACATACAGTTTAGGATCTAACACAATTAGATGGGCAAACACTTATACAGATAACTTATCAATTGACGGAGGTTCAACGTTCACTGATGGAGCCTTAAGTATCAAAACAGGAACAGGTAGTGTAGCTAAGATTGATCTATACTGTGAAGTAAACAATGTACATTACGTAAGGATAGAACCACCGGCACACGCTAACTATGCCGGAAATGTAACACTAACATTACCAAATACTTCAGGTACTATAGCACGTACAGCAGATATTCCTACAGTACCAACTACAGTAAGTTCATTTACAAATGATTCAGGATATATCACAGGAATAACAGCACAAAGTATCAACAGTTTAAACGATGTGAACATTACAAGTGTTCAGAACGATCAAATTCTTAAATATAACAGTTCTACGAATCAATGGGAAAACGGCACAGGCGGCTCAACATCAATCGGTAACTTTACTTTAAGCTCAAGCACTATTGACACAGACGATAGTTCACAAATTGTTATGACACCAAGTGTTAGAATGAGCAGTGACTTGACTGTTGATGGCAACTTAACCGCACAAAGATTTACAGCTGACAGTTTTGAAAGTTCAGGTGTAGGCACTCCTCAAATAGATAGTGCTAGTTCTATAGAACTAATAGCACAGGATCAAGTTAGAATCACTAACAGTCCATTGAGATTAGCAAGTTTCACTACCACTGAGCGAGATGCTTTGACAGCCGGCAACGGAGATACAATTTATAATACCACCACTAACAAGTTCCAAGGTTATGCCAACGGTGTTTGGGTTGATTTACACTAGGAGTTATAAATGAGTGATTGTTGTACAAGAAAACGCACTTGGAAAGACATTATGTTTTTACCTATGGCAATAACTTTCACACTAATAGGTTTTTCATTATTGCTTGGAATTGAAATGGGCATTGCTTACGCATTAGGATTTATATAATGAGTGAAAAAGAATATATAGTCTCTCTAAATAAAGGCGTAGACTACGCACAATTCAATCAAGAAATGATAGCTTCTACCGGAGCAGGCGATATTCCTAATAGAACAGTTGACGTTGCCAATGCCAGACCTTTGTCCGAGAGAAACACACATTATGCCTTGACAGATGATGAAGCTGAAGCATTACGTAATGATTCAAGAGTATTAGATGTTCAACTGCGACCAGATCAAAGAGATGATATTGAAATTGGATATGATGCTATTCAGACAGCCAATTTTAATAAGTCAGATGCTGACTCTGGTGATTACAGAGATTGGGGTAAAATACGACATAGTTTTATTGAAAACAAATATGGTACATCAACATCATTATCTTCAAATCCTTTTGACAGACCATATTCAATGGACGGCACAGGAGTTGACATTGTTATACAAGACAGTGGTTTACAAGTAGATCATCCAGAATTCAAAGATGCTGACGGAAACAGTAGAGTACAATTAATTGATTGGTTTGCTGAATCAGGTGTAGGTAGTACTCAAAGTGCCAACCATTACAGAGATACCGACGGACATGGCACACATTGTGGCGGTACTGCGGCTGGACTTAACTTTGGATGGGCACCTAACGCAAGAATTTATTCAGTAAAATTAAGTGGACTAGAAGGCAGTGGTGACTCTGGTACAGGAATAAGTGTTATAAATGCTTTTGATATAATAAAAGGGTGGCATCAAAACAAACCTATAGATCCTAAGACAGGATTCAAACGTCCGACGATTGTTAATATGAGTTGGGGATATAGTTATTCAATGGGAAGTAGTTTTAGCAACATAGACAGTTATGTATATAGAGGAGTGACTTACAATTCATCAACAGAAGGTTGGAGTAGTTCAACATCGTATCACAGAGACACTTATGGATTTTATCCTTATTATAGATTTCCAACTTATAGATATCCTTACAGGATAGCGGCTATTGATCTTGATGTAGATAGTTTGATAGATGCTGGAGTACATGTTTGTATTGCGGCAGGAAATAATAGTTTCAAAGCAGACACTTCCGTAGGACCAGGAGTAGACTACAATAATATAATCTTCCATAGTGGAGGAACAAACAATTACTATCATAGAGGCAGTTCTCCTTTTGACGAAAAGGCAAATATGGTAGGGTGTATAGATAGCACTCCTGAAAACGCAACAACAGAAAGAAAGACCAGTTTTAGTACAACAGGACCAGGAGTATCAATATTTGCCGCTGGTGAAAATATAATGAGCTGTTTTAGTACAACAAATAGATATACTGATGGTCCGTATTTTGGGGATAGCAACTTCAGAGTAGGAAACATAAGCGGAACATCAATGGCATCCCCGCAGGTGTGTGGAGTAGGTGCTTTATATCTACAAGCTGATCCTAGCTTAACCCCAATACAACTCAAAAAGAAATTAGAAAATGATGCCTTACCAGTCTTGAAAGATGAATCAAACGAATCTAATTACGGTGACACAACAGATATATGTGGTGCTGAAAACAGACTGTTGTTTAATAGATATAATAGAGCTAATCCTTATACCAGTAACATATACGGTATGAGAAAAAAGAATAGGTAAATACAGTAGGAAACAGATATGGCAATACAAACAGTAAACATAGGAACAATAGCAAACGACGGCACAGGTGATGACCTACGTGAAGCCTTTGTAAAAGTAAACAACAACTTCGCAGAACTAGATGCTAGGGATCCTGAAAAAACTACGGGTGCTAATCTTGGCACATCAGGTGAAGGCGTATTTGCTCAAGTTAGTGCCGCAGAGATGCAGTTTAAAAAATTAGTGGCAGGAACGGCTGTAAGTTTAGCAAGTGACAATAACACTATTACAATTAATTCTACAGCAACTGGCTTACCTCAATTACAGGTGTTTGCTGATAACACTAACGCTACCTTTGATGCTAACAACACAGCATTAACAATAGCAGGTGGAAATTTAGTAACAACAAATTTAGTTGGAAGCACCATTACAATTACTTCACAAACTTCATTGTTTACAGATACAACACCTAAACTTGCCGCAAACTTAGATGGGCAACAAAAAGAAATCATTAACACAAGTGATATTAAAAGCACAATATATGGTGTTGATATTAGAGATATAAAAGATGTCGCTCCATATTTAACTTTTGATCAAGGACTTGCTTTTCCAACATCTTTCAGTAGTTCACTAGACTACCTAGTTGACTCATTAAGCGTTGATTTTGACAACGGAACATCTACATTTACAGAGTCCGCATTGCCTACCGCAGATATGGGTACCCTTCCTACAGCATAAATATAGTATAGGAGTACAAAATGTCTGAACTATGGACTGTAAACACAGGGCACAATCTCGGAACATACAGTGAAAGCATAACGCAAACTATTGCTTTGCCTATCAATACCGTTGATAGTGTTACATTAATAAGTGGATCTATTCCTGGCGGTTTACGAATAGCTAATAACAACAGTTTGATTGGAACTCCTTACGAAGTAAAATCATTGAAAGAATTTCAGTTTGTTCTACGTGCTAGAAAAGGAAACACTATCGATGATAGAACATTTTATATTACAATAGATGGAGCCGACGCTCCTACTTGGGTAACTAATGAAGGTTCACTACCTTTAGGACCTAATCAAAAATTTTACATCTTAGATAGCAGTCCAGTTGACTTTCAATTACAGGTAATCGATCCTGATATTCCTGCTGGAGATAATCTAGAATACTTTATTGCTGACGGAGATGGTGAGCTACCTCCGGGCATAGAACTAGGAACCACGACAGGAAAACTTACTGGAATTGTTGAGCCTTTACTGGCATTAGAAAAAAGAGCCGCTTCTGGATTTTATGATTCAAATACTTTTGGAGAATTTCCTTTTGACTTTGGTGTACAAAGTTTTAATGGTTATTCAAGTTTCTACTATGATACAAATTTTTATGATTACGCTATACCAACACAAAGTCCAAGAAAATTAAATAGATTCTATGATTTTACAGTAAGTGTAAGTGATGGAATAGTAATTGCTAAAAGGGCATTTCAAATCTATCTTGTGGGTGACGATTTCCTAAGAACAGATAATACATTAATGCAGATAGGTACAGGATTATTTACAGCTGATAATACATTTCTAAGAGCTCCTGTTTGGTTAACACCAAGCGACTTAGGATTTAGAAGAGCTAACAATTATGTTACTTTGTTTTTAGATGTGTATGATCCGACAAGCAATCAAGGAATTATTAGTTTTACAGTCAAAAAAGCTAATCCAGATGGAACAGCAAGTGCCCTTCCTCCAGGATTAAGCATAGATTCAACAACAGGTGAAATAGCTGGTTTAGTCCCTTATCAACCTGCTGTTACAAAAGAATATAAATTTACTATTGAAGCTCTTAGACAATTAGGATCAGCCGCAAGTACTTCTTTTCAATCTTATTTTAATAACATAGGTGTTGGTCAAACTTGGTCAGGAGAGCAAAATGTTCCTTTCTTTAATTTTGCTGAACAAAACTTTTTAGGACAAAATAATGAGACTGGTTGGATTGTTTTTAATACTGTTCCTGTAACAACAACAGATGCTAGTGACAATTCAAAATATACCTTACAAGGAATAATTGATAAGTCTGTGTGGATAGTAAAAAATGGTAGAGTTGTTGGTACCGCAACAGATAAAACTTTAACAAGAGTAGAACAAGGTGATAGCGATTTAATTAGATCAAGTTTCAAAGGAAGTATTACAGACGTTGGTTTTAGAACATTTGACTCTAGTGGTCAGGTAACTGCTAACAAAGTTGTTACAATGTCTTTTTATGATTATGATGAAAGGATTACTTCTGAAACAAATCAAGTCATTAGCAAAGATAAAACTTTTACAGTTAAATTACTGGGAGAAGTAGAAAGCGTAATTACATGGAATACAGCAAGTGATCTCGGAAACTTGAGAGCAAATTTTATTTCGACTTTATCCGTAAATGCTACCAGCACAGTACCTAATGCTATTTTGGTATATTCATTAGACTCGGGTAGATTACCTCCTGGAATAACATTGGCCATTGACGGACAATTACAAGGAAAGGTTAGGCAGTTCGGAGAGGTTGGCAAACCTGGTCTGACTACTATTGATAAAAATACAGGAGCATTTACATTAGATGGTGGAACAACAACACTAGATAGATCATATACATTTACAGTAACAGCACAAGACCAATTTGGATTTAGTGCCACTACTAGAACATTTACTATCACAACAACTGATCCGGATGATTTATTGTACAGCAGTATATCAATGGTGCCTTTAATGAAAAATGCTGACAGATTAAGTTTTAGAAATTTTATATCTGATCCAAATATATTTCCTCCACAAGCAGTTTATAGACCAAACGATCCTGCTTTTGGATTACAAGATCAAATCAAAGCATTAGCATACGCAGGAATAGAAACAAAAGAAGTACAAGAATTTGTTGGAGCAGTAGCAAAAAATCATCTAAAGAAACAGTATAAATTTGGAGCAGTTAAAAAAGCTGTAGCAAAAAATGTTGGATCTGATGATACAGTTTATGAAGTAATTTACGTTGAATTGGTTGATCCGTCTGAGCCAAGCACTGGAGAAACAAAAGAACAGTTTATAACTACAACTTCTAAAAACGTGACAGTAGATAGTATCCAATTTGAAGTGAATGATGATAACACTGGCGTAGGAACAGGTCAAGGATTTTTTGATATAGGATTAAGAGGCGGAGCAGGAAAGTCACCTGCCTCAACAGGAACAATTACTATATTTGCTAGAACTTCACCCTTGTTGTTTACTCCAGGCAATCAAATTACAGTAACTGATCAATCAGGTAATGTTATAGTTGTTGCGAATATAGATGATAGTATTAATAGTGATCCTCTTAGACTTCGTCCAATTACCAATACAATTAAAATTGATAGTGATGCTATCAAGATAAGTGATAGTGCTGATCAAAGAAAGTATATTAGCAATATAACAAATATGAGAAAACGTATTAGAGCATTAGGAAATAATTTAAGAGAATTTTATCCATTATGGATGCGTACTCCCCAGGCAACTGGTCAGGCTGAGTTAGGTTTTATTTTGGCAGTACCTTTGGTATACTGTAAACCAGGACAAGCTGACGCTGTATTGCTTAATATCACAAATAGTAATTTTGATTTTAAGAAGCTGAATATAGAAATAGATCGTTATAACATAGACTCAACAAAAAATAACAGCAATGAACAATACATCAAATTCGCTGATTTCCAATTTAACGTCTAATAAATATTTTGTTGGAGTAACACATGGCTGGTATTAGCAAGTCCCAAAAGTTAGAATTATCAAACATAGCTGTAGAACTAGATAAAGAAGAAGTAGGACTAATTAGGTATGTTCTTGAAAGCTATTTTACAATGACTTCTGTTGCTAGATTGGTAAACACTTTAAAGTCTTGTAAGTATGCTGTAGAAAATAATATACCAGGTGATTTTGTAGAATGTGGAGTATGGCGTGGTGGACACGGAATTTTAGCGAAAAAAATATTTGAACGTATGGGATCTAACAAAAAAGTTTGGATGTATGATACGTTTGAAGGAATGGCTGAACCAACAGAATTTGATGTAAATGCTAGAACAAAGGAAATGGCAACAGTCAAATACCATCAAACAAAAACAAGTACGCATGTAGATTGGTGTTACGCATCTTTAGAAGATGTCAAGAAATGTGTTCAGTCAGCAGGTATAGACATAAATGCAATTAAGTTTATTAAAGGAGATGTGTGTGAAACACTTAAAGATCCTAATAATAGGCCTACCCAAATAAGTGTGTTAAGATTAGACACTGATTGGTATCAATCTACTAAAACAGAATTACATTGGCTGTATCCTGTTTTGAGCAATAACGGTGTGCTAATTATTGATGATTATGGGCATTGGCAAGGATCTCGCAAAGCAGTAGATGAATATTTCGCCAAAAATCCTTATAAACCTTTGTTTAACGTAGTAGACTTTACTGGACGTTCAGCAATTAAGATAAATAATATGACAGGAGAATAGCATGGCTAGTAATATTAATGATACAGGTGTAAACAAAGATTACCCAGTAGCAGGTCAAGATAATGATTCACAGGGCTTTAGAGATAACTTTAATGTTATTAAAGATAACTTTGTAGCCGCAAAAAGCGAGATTGAGACTCTACAAACAACCACAGCACAAGGTGTAACATACACACCACCTTCTTCAGAAGGTGGTCAGGCTTCTAACAACTTCTTAGGAAACATTGTTAAAAACGCAAACTTCATTGATAACAGCTATGGTTATTTTGCTGGTGGTACAGTAAACACAAGCCAAAACATAAATTATAGTAATGGTAATTTTCAATCGTTCACTATCGGCGCAGACATTACATTAACATTAACTGAGTGGCCAGCAACTAATCAAACAGGCGTTGTAAGAGTTTATGTTAATAATGACGGAGTTCAAAGAACAATTACTTTTGCTTCTAATGCCGGTGCTGGTACTTTGAAAAGAAGCAGTGATTGGTCAGGCGCAGGAAATACGTTTGTAATAGACACACCAAACACAAGAACTTACGTTTTTGAATTTATTAGTTACGATGCTGGAGCAACTGTATTCGCAGATTACATCGGTTACTTTGAATAATGATACATCCGTTTAGCGAAAATACTGCTGACATGTCTGTATCTGATCTACACGAAAAACTAGCAGAATTATCCAAAAAATATTTCCAAACCCAAAACCCTCAGGTAAGAGAACAATTACAAACGTTTATTGAGTTCTATAAGCAAGAAGTAAGAATAAAAGAAGAAAAAGAAAAGCAACAAGAACAAAATGGCGATTTAGATCTTGACAATTTGATCAATATATCGTAAAATACAATTAATGCTAATGAAAACAGATAATTTTGGAATACCCAGATTCACGAGCGAGGATCTAATAGATTTAATCTATGAAGGTAATATTAACAAGTGCCATACGGTGCTATGCGATCCTAGTGAGGACATAGATAAGTTTAACACACTAGCAGAACACTCTGGTATTCCTAAACTTAAAACTTACAAAGAGATAGATGTATCCAGAGAACAGTTTGACGAAGTTTGTCAAAGTGATTGGTTCATGCCTGATTACTACAAGACACTAGACATAGAAAAATATGTTAA
>MDTE01094543.1_pt1 | contig 13566 bp, 12 predicted proteins | sample 811231 | NCBI WGS metagenome assembly MDTE01 (sample SAMN05326651, study PRJNA326480) | marine metagenome | isolation source: seawater | place: Indian Ocean: Red Sea | collected 2010
CTGTAATGGGTGGAGCTTCATTTCCTATATGGACAGTTGCAGAAAACCCTATAGAGCTAATTTATAAAATTCCAGTTAGAGCTATTTATTTTATATTTGCTCCATTTCCATGGGATATACGTGAGGTAAAACATATTTTTGGTCTGATAGATGGATTTTTATTCATTTATTTAACCTTCTTAATTTTAAAAAATATAAAATTAATATGGAATAATTTTACTTTAAGGATAATATTTTTAATTTTAATTGCATACATTATAGTATTTGCAGTTGGAGTTGGAAATTTTGGCACAGGAATAAGGCATAGATCAAAGTTTGTATTTATGTTTATTTTATTGGCAGCACCATTTATTGGAGATTTTAAGTTTTTTACTAAAGAGAAAATTAATAGATTTTATAAATCATTTAGAAACTGAGCACTTAATTTTTTGGTTACAAATTTATTTAAAATACAAACTTTATGAAAATTTTACATATTATAAATAGTTTAAACAAAGGTGGTGCGGAGGGAAATTTATATAGATTAACAAAGTTTCACAAAAAAAAATATAAAGATAAAATTGACATTATAATTATAACTTTAATTGATAATGGATTTTATGAAGCTGATTTAAAAAAAAATGGAATTAAGATATTTTCTTTAGGAATATCAAGGAAAAAAGATTATTTTGAATTATTTAAAAAAATTTTAAAATTTCGTAAGTATGTATTAAAGAATAAGCCAGATATTATTCAAAGCTGGATGTATCATTCAAATCTTTTGACAATATTTATCCCCAAAAAGTTTTCTAACAAGATTTATTGGAATATCAGACATTCAATACTTAATTTAAAAATGTCAAAAATAACAACAATTATTTCGTCTATAGTTTGCTCTGTTTTTTCACGAGTTACACCAAAAAAAATTTTTTATTGCTCAGAAAAGAGTGTGAAATTTCATGAAAATGTACACTTTTATTCTAAAAAAAAAACTTCACTAATTGAGAATGGGTACAATAAAAAATTATATTATTCATCAAAATATAAAAAGTTAATTTTTAGAAAAAAAAATAATCTTAAGAATTCTGATATTGTTTTAGGGTTTGCTGGTAGGTATGCAAAAGAAAAAAATATAAATTCATTATTACTAGCATTTTCTAAAATAACAAAATTTTATGACAACATCTACTTGTGCATGGCGGGAAAAAATATAAGTTTCCAGAATAGAGAATTAATGACACATATAAATAATTATAAAATTAAAAAAAATGTTTTAATTTTAAATGAACAAAAAAGCTTGCTAGAATTTTATAACGGTGTTGACTTGCTTGTGCTTGTTTCTCATGCTGAATCTTTCCCAAATGTAGTTGCTGAAGCAATGCTTTGTTCTACTCCAGTAATGTCTAGCAATGTTGGTTGTTCTAAAAAAATTATTGATGATTGTGGATTTGTTATTCAAAATAATGATTATTTATCAATTTTAAGAAATTTAAAAAAAATAATCCATTTATTTAAAAATAATAAAAGAGAGTGGAGTAAACTTAAGATAAGATCGCAATTAAAGATCGAAAAGAATTTTTCAATTGAAAAAATGGCAAATGCATATTTAGAAAACTGGAATTTATAAGTGAAAATAATTTTTATATGTTCAAAATCAATAACATTTAATACTTTTTTAAAGTCTCAAGCAAACTATTTCATCAAAAAAGGTTTTGATGTCGAGGTTGCTTGTTCAGATATCAATAATTTAAACTTTAAAAAGTATTTAAGTCACAAAATTTTTTTTCCTACTAAAATATTAGATTTATTTAATTTGATTAAATATTTTAAAATTTTTTCTCAAATACAAAATTTAGTTAAAAAGAATAGATCTTCTTTATTTTTGATTCATACTCCTGTTGCTTCACATTTATTTAGATTTGTAACTTTTTTTAATAAGTTAAAAATTATATATTTTGTTCATGGTTTTAGGTTCACTTCCAAAACAAATATATTAAAAAGTTTTTTTTTCAAATTATTTGAAAAAGTACTTTCTTTTAACACCAGTATTTATATTACAATCAATAATGAAGATTATAAATATGCAAAACAAAATTTATCTAGAAATAATTTATGTTTTAAATTAAACGGAGTTGGTCTAGATCCAGTTGTAAAAAATAATAAAAATTTTCATAACTTTAATAAAAATATAAAAAAAATTTTAGTTGTATCTGCTTATAAGAAGGAAAAAGGTTATTTAGAAATAATAAAAGTAGCTGAAAGTTTAAATTCTAAAAATATAAAGATAGACTGTTATGGGTATGGTGACTTTAGTACATATAATCAAATAAAATTAACAAAAAAACTCAATAACATCTCTTTTTACAAATTTGATATTAACTTAAAAAAAAAAATCAAAAAATATGATATTATGCTTCATTTAAGTAAAAGAGAAGGTTTACCAGTTTCTGTAATGGAATGCCTTATGAATGGTTTACCAGTAATATGTTACAATATACGTGGGAATAATGATCTGATAAAAGATAAATTTAATGGTTTTTTTATTAGTAAATATGAAGATGTTGCTAACTTAATTCTCTACTTGAATTTGGAAAAATCTTTTTTTTTAAGAATTAAAAGAAACGCATCGAAAACTATCAATAAAAATTTTCTAAAGAAAAATGTAAATAAAAATTTATATAAAATTATAAAAAGTTTTATTCAGCATAATTTATGAATACAAAATTAAAAAATTTAAGTTTTAGAAAATTGAAAATCACTGACTATGTAGAGTTTAGAAAACTTTTTTACTTAAGTTTTCAAAAAAATCTCAGTTTTGAATTTTATAAATGGAGATACTTTAATGATAAATTTTCTTTTTGCTATGGAGCATTTGATAAAAAAAAATTAATAGCAAATGTTGGCATGGCCTCAATACAAGTGGGCAAAAAATCAAATGAAATAATTTATTCAAGACACTCTAGTATGGTGTTAAAAAATTATAGAGGATTAGGAATTTTTTCACAATTATTAAATTTGGTGAAAAAAAAATTTTTGAAAAACATTCCCTTAGTTTTTATGTGGCCAAATAAAAATAATTTTTCAAATTTTGGAATTAGTAGAAAAAATGTTATAGAGAAGAGATTTTATCTATACAAATCAAATATAAAAAATAAAATAGGTAAGAAATCAAATAATTATCCAATTGAAGAATTAATTTTAAATAAAAAAATGATTAAAAGTGAAAAAAGTTATTTTTATAAAGATTTTTCTTATTTTAAAAAAAGATACCTATTGTATCGAAAAGATGATTATTTTTTAAATAAATTTCAAATAAAAAATTTAACTAGTTTTTTTGTATTAAAAAAAAATAAAGATAAATCAGGATTTAATAATGTAATATTAGATCATTTTGGTTCAAAAAAAATTTATAATAAGCATCTTTCATATTTAAAACAAAATATTGATAAATTAATCTTTTTATCAAAAAATAGAAGAAGTAATTATAGATATAAATTGATTGGCTCAATAAATGTAAAAATTGGATTTATTAAAATATATAGAATTAAACAAAAAAGATATTTTTTTTCAAATAAAGAAATATACTTAGGAGATACTGATATATTTATAACGATTTGAATGTTTAAAAATTAAATTTCTTATTAGATTTAAAACTATGTTAGCTTTGCAAATTAGATTAATAGATATTTGTATATCTTTAACTTTATTAATCTCTCTATCCCCTATAATTTTAATAATTTCATTTCTTATATTTATATTTGATGGAAGGCCTGTGATTTATAAACAGTCAAGAGTGGGTCTCAAGGGTAAGATGTTTGTTATTTATAAATTTAGAACAATGAAACAAGTTGCTTATAAAAATGAAGAACTGAGACTCACCTATTTAGGAAAAATCTTAAGAAAAACTAGTTTTGATGAACTACCACAATTATTAAATGTGCTTTCTAAAGACATGTCAATGGTTGGACCAAGGCCATTGCCTAAAGAAGTGGAAAATAAAATAAAAAGTTTAAGTAAAACTAAAAGAAGAAAAGTTTTACCAGGTATTACAGGCATGTCTCAAATTAATTATTCAGGAAAAAAAAGATCATTAAATGAAAAAATTAATTTAGATATAAAGTTTATTGATAATTATACATTATATAATTACTTCTACATTTTGTTAAGAACACCAATAGTTTTGGTTTACAGATTTTTTAAAAACAAGTCTTCAATAATTAAATAGTTTTCAATACAAAAATGTATAAACAAATGTTTTAAATTTTTACTAAATTAATTTGATACTGTATTATATTCCTGTAAATATATGTTTCACGATGAAAAAAATATTAATTTTATCTCCTCATGCTGACGATGAGATTCTGGGATGTGGGGGATTTATATCTAAGTATTCTAAACTTAATTATAAAATAAATGTATTAATTTTAACGAATGCAAACAAAGGTGCACCAGAGATTTACTCTAGTAAAATAATTGAAAAAATAAGAAATGAAGCAAAGCAAGCTAATAAACTTATTGGTACTGACAAATTATTTTTTGAAAATTTACCAGCACTAAATTTAAATAATTATCCAATTTATCAAATTTCAAATTTAATTAATAAATATATTATGAAAATCAAACCTGAAATAATATTAATACCATCTTCAAATGATATTCATGATGACCATAAAATAATATTTAAAGCAGCAAAAATTTCAACAAGATTTAATAAAAAAAGAAATATAAGAAAGATTTTATCTTATGAAGTTCTTTCAGAGACTGAATGGAATGAAAATGAAAAATCATTTAATCCTAATTATTTTGTTACTTTAAATTATTCAGATTTAAAAAATAAAGTAAAAGCTTTTCTTAAGTATAAATCTCAGGTAAAAAAATTTCCTCATCCAAGATCTAAAGAAGCAATAATAAATTTATCAAAAGTTAGAGGAAGCAATGTCTTTGTTAATTATGCAGAGGCGTTTAAAGTTGAGAAAATACTGGATTAATTATGACAATAGCTTTTGTTGGTACTGGTGGTCATGCAAAATCAGTTTATGATTTAGTTAAAAAAAAAAAAATTCTTTTTTTTGACAGGAAAAAAAAAAAAATTATTGTAAATAATAAAGTCTTTAATGTTATTAGCGATTTAGAAATAAGTAAAAAGTATAGAAAAAAAATAACTAAAATTATAATAACAATAGGAAATAATATAATAAGAAAAAAATATTATAATTTTTTTAAAAAAAAAAAATTTAATTTTGCAACTTTAATACATCCCAAATCTTATTCAGGCATTGGTTCTAAAATTGGCGAGGGAAGTGTTGTGATGCAGGGATCTATTATTAATACAGACAGTATTGTTGGACAAAATTGTATAATTAATACGGGTGCCACTATTGATCATGATTGTATTATTAAAGATCATACACATATATGTCCTGGTGTAGTTATTGCTGGCAATGTGAAGATTGGAAAAAATTGTTGGATAGGACTAGGTTCAAAAATAATAGAAAACTGTGTAATCGGTGATAATGTTTTTGTTGCCGCAGGTTCTGTTGTGATTAATAATATCAAGTCAAATTCATTTGTGAAAGGAATTCCAGCTAAATATGCAAGAAAAAAACTGGCCAAACTTTAATAAAAATTTAATTTCTAATGTTGTAAAGATAATAAAGTCAGGAAATGTAAATTATACTTATGGTGAATATGGAAATAAATTTGAAAAAGAATTTTCTAAATACATTGGAAATAGATATTCAGTTGCTATGTGCAATGGAACTGCAGCCTTAGAAGTTGCGATCAAGTCATTAGGTATTCCTGATAAATCAGAAATTATTGTTCCAGCAAGAAGCTTTTTTTCATCAGCATCATGTATAGTTAACACAGGCCACAAACCAATATTTGCAGATGTAGATTTGATTACTCAAAATATTTCTTTAAATGATATAAAAAAAAAAATAACCAAAAAAACAAAGGCAATTATTTGTGTTCATTTAGGAGGTATGCCATGTGATATGCATGGTTTAAAAAAAATTGCAAATAAAAATAATATTAAAATTATTGAAGATTGCTCACAGGCACATGGTGCATCAATAGAAAATAAAAAAATTGGTTCATTTGGAGATATAAGTACATGGTCTTTTTGTACTGATAAAATTATTTCAACTTTAGGAGAAGGGGGCATGATATCGACAAATAAAAAATCACTTTATAGTTTTTGCAAATCTTATATTAACCACGGTACAACTCAAAAAAATAATAAAAAAAAATATAATAAATTTATTTATAATAAAGATTCATTTGGAACTAATTTAAGAATTACTGAAATTCAATCTTGCGCAGGATTGGAGCAGCTGAAAAATTTAAAAAAAGTACAAATTAAAAGGGAAGAAATGTCATATGATTATTTTAATTTAATATTAAAATATAAAAAATATTTTTATAGTTTTTTTCCACCTAAAAAAATAAAATCAGCTTGGTATAGATTTTATTTTTTCATAAAAACAGATATAAAAAATTATAAAGGTATTCGATCTAAATTAATTAAAAAATTTAAAGAAAATAATTTAAAATCCTTTACTGGTGCTTGTCCTGAAATTTATTTAGAAAAATCTTTTAAAAAATTAAAAAACTTTAAGCAAAATAGATTGAAAAATTGTAAAATTTTGGGAGATACTAGTATAGCTGTTGATATTAACCATACATTAAATAAATCTCAGCATAAAAAAAAATTAGCACAATTTGAAATTGTAATTAAAACTATTTTAAAGAATAAATGAATATACTTATTACTGGAGGTGCTGGATATATTGGATCAGCAACATCTTATTTATTAATAAAAAAAAAATAAAACCAGTAATTGTTGACAAGTTAATTTATAAAAAAGAAAATATAATTCCAAAAAAAAGTTACTTTTATAAACTAAATATTTCAAGTTTAACTAAAATAAAAAAAATAATTAAAAATTATAAAATAGACTCTGTTATTCATTTTGCAGCATTAAAAGATGTTGAAGAGTCTATATTAAAACCAGAAAAATATTATAAAAATAATTATTTATTAACTAAAAAGTTTATCAATTGTTGTAAAGAAAATGGCGTAGAAAATTTTATTTTTTCCTCAACAGCTGCAGTTTATGGGAATTTAAAAAAAAATAAAAAAGTTAATGAGAACTCTCCATTGAAACCAATAAGTGTCTATGGAATTACTAAAAAAAAAATTGAAAAATATCTTAAAAAGATATCCAATAAAAACTTCAAATATTTTTCCTTAAGATATTTTAATGTTTTAGGTGCTGATAAAAATTTGAATTATGGACCCATTGGTTTAAAAATTAATAGTTTCTCTAATAATTTATTTAAATCTATAATATTTAAAAAAGAATTTAAAATATTTGGAAATAATCATAAAACATATGATGGTACACCAGTAAGAGATTTTATACATGTTGATGATTTGGCCGATGTACATTTTAAAGCTTTAATATATTTAAAAAAAAATAGAAAAAATCAAATTTGTAATTGCGGTTATGGAAATGCTTATTCTATTGAGGATGTTGTAAAAGTAATATCTAAAAATAAGAAAATAAACTTGAAATATTCTTATAGTGCAAAAAGAAAAGGGGATATAAGTTTCATGGTTGCAGACTCAACAAAATTAAAAAAATTATTAAATTGGAAACCAAAAAACTTTAAATTAGAAAAAATGGTATTTTCTGAAATTAAATGGAAAAAAAAATTAATAAAAAAATAATTATACCAATTACTTGATAATTTAATAAGTTAGAAAGTACTAATAGATGGAAAAAGATTATTTGTGAAGAATTATATATATAAAAAAAATTTATATGTAATTTTAATAATTGTACTTATTAAAATTATATTTGGATTTCATTTAGACAATTTTAACCCTGACTTTTTTTTTACAACAGATTCTTATGAGTATATTGATCCAGCAAAACAAATTTGTGTTAATGGAAAATTTAATAACGTCTTTAATGAAGCTGAAATAAGAAGAACTCCAGGAACGTCAATTTTTTTATTACCAGCGGTTTGCCTCAATTTAAATTTAAGTAAATATATCGTTGTGTTAAATCAGGTTTTGATTTTATTCTCTGCTTTATTCACTTACAAGATAGTTAGATTAATGAATATTAATGTAAGTGCAAATTTTATATTTTTAATATACTTATTTGATCCAACTCTCTCTAAACATCAGTATAATATTCTTTCAGATATAATTTTTTTGTTTTGGTTTTCATTAACATTATATTTTTTTGTTCTTGGAATAAAAACAAAAAATATATACTACTTTTTTTTTGGTTATTTTTTGATTACAGTAGATACATTTATAAGACCAATTACACTCTATTTACCTTATTTTATATCAACTTTCTTGGTTTTATTTTATTTATTTAGTTCTTCTTTTCGATCAAAGTTTAATTATCATTTATTAATAATTAGTCTATTAGGTACAATATTCCATTTTGCTATTACAGAACTTTGGTCTGTAAGAAATTTTAAAGAAACAGGAATTAAAAAATTTACTTACATTGAAGCTCAATATAATTATTTATATAAAACAGCTGGAATAATTGCAAAAAAAGAAAATAGAAATTTTATGGATGTTAAAGAAGAATTAAGAAACAAAGTACTACATTTATCTAAAAAAGAATTTATAGATTTTTCAAATAATGAAATTAAGAGAGTAATATTAAATTATCCTCTACAAACAATTATGGTGGGTTTCGAGGGCGCTTTTATGACACTTTTTACTCCTGGAACTGGTCAATACCCCAGAATGCTAAATATTAGAGATAACAATTATAAATTATCAAAATATGTATTTAATGGTATAGGATTTATTTGGATAATTATTTTGAGTTTGTTTGCTCTATATGGGTTAAGTAAAATCGATAAGGAAATTCTTTTTTTATTATTTTTATTAATTTTTTTATATTTAATATTAGCCTCATCTGGTCCTGGTTCTTATTCTAGATTTAGAATACCTTTTTTCCCACTAATAATGGTTTTAATCTCATGTGGATTCAAAAACTTTTTAAATTTAATCAAAAAAAATGATAAGTATAAAATTTAAATTACTTAGATATGAAAAATTTTTCTAAATTTTATTTAAATAATGAGATTTTTCTTGGTCGATATTCAAAACGTATAATAGTTATTTTCACTGATGCTTTTTTATGTATCTTTTGTACTTGGTTAGCATTTGTTTTGAGATTAGAAAAATTAATACTACCTAGTCAATTTAATTTTTATCCAGCAATCATTTCTATTTTAATTGCTATACCAATTTTTTGGTTTTTTGGACTATACAGAACTATCTTTCGTTATACAGGTTCCTCAATAATATCAACTATATTAGCATCAACATTTGTATATGGATTATTATATTTCTTAACTGTAGGTGTGTATGGAATTCAAAGTACACAAAACTATCTTGGTCTAACGGTGCCCAGATCAATTGGTGTAATTCAGCCTATGTTGTTATTTTTTGCAATATTATCAATAAGACTATTAGCAAGATATATATTAATTAATAAAGAAAATTTTAATATTAAATCACTTAATAAAAAAAAAGTTTTAATTTATGGAGCTGGAGATGCAGGAAGACAATTATCCCTTGCTCTAGAAAATAGTCAAGAATATGAGGTAATTGGATTTTTAGATGATGACAGTCAATTACATAGGCAAATAATATTGGGAAAAGTTATATATTCACCATCTAAATTAGAAAAGTTAATTAAAACAAAGAATATTAATATAGTATTTCTTGCGTTTCCCACAATAGATAGAAATAAAAGAAATAAAATAATTGAAAAATTATATGCCTTTAAAATAAAAGTTAAAACCTTACCAAGTATTTCAGAAATCATAGATGGAAGGATAAGTATATCCGATATCAAGGATTTGAATATTGATGATCTTCTAAATCGTGAGCAAGTAAAACCAGATCAAAATTTATTAAGTAAAAATATTAATTCAAAAAATGTATTAGTTACAGGTGCTGGTGGATCTATAGGTTCTGAATTATGTCGTCAAATTGTAAAACTAAAACCAAATAAATTAATCTTATTAGAATTAAATGAGTTCTCTCTTTATAAGGTTTACGAAGAATTGATAGTATTAAATAAAAACCTGAAAATAATTTCTCTACTTGTTAATGTGCAAGATCAAATTAAACTTGAGTCTATTTTTGAAAAATTTAATGTTAATACAGTTTATCACACTGCAGCATACAAGCATGTACCTCTAGTTGAAGAAAACATTTGTGAGGGAGTAAAAAATAATGTTTTTGGCACTTACTCTGTGGCAAAAGCAGCAGTAGTAAAAAAAATATCTAATCTTGTTTTAATTTCAAGTGACAAAGCCGTCAGGCCCACAAATGTAATGGGTGCAACAAAGAGACTTTCCGAACTCTGCATGCATGCAATTAATAACTGTGGTGAAGATATTAATACAAATTTTTCAATAGTAAGATTTGGTAATGTATTAGAATCCTCTGGATCAGTAATTCCTAAGTTTAAAAATCAGATAAGAAATGGTGGGCCAGTTACTTTGACTCATGAGAATGTAACAAGATATTTTATGACAGTAACTGAGGCAGCTCAACTAGTTATCCAGGCAGGTGCAATGGGAAAAAATTCAGAGGTATTTTTATTGGATATGGGAAAGAGTATAAAAATTTTAGACTTAATCCATAAAATGATAACTTTTTCCGGGTATAGCGTTAAAGACAAATCCAATCCAGCTGGTGATATTGAAATTAAGATAATTGGGCTAAGACCTGGAGAAAAATTATACGAGGAACTTTTAATTGGTGACAATCCTCAAAATACTGATCATCTTAAAATTAAAAAAACCAAAGATACATTTATTCCATTTTTGGAATTAGAAAAAGATTTAAAAAAACTTAAAATTTTGCTGGATAATAATCAAGTTTACGATGTCAAAAAACTTTTAGAAAAATTAGTAAAATTATATAAATCTAATTCAAAAATTGTTGATCATTTTTATACTGAAAAATCAAGTTTAGATAAATTAAAGTTTGATTTGTCTGATGATGCAAATAAAAAAGAAGACGTAAATAGCAAAAAAGTTAGAAAAATTATTAATTTAATTTAATAATTGAATAATAAAATTAATTAGAATAAAAAAAAATATGTCTAAAATTTTACATAAAGATGAATTAAACTTATCTGAAATACTAAAAATCTTAGTTAGAGAAAAATATAAATTATTAATTATTATTCTTGTGAGTCTAGCGGTGGCTTTTTTTTTTCAAAGTTCCAAATCATCACAAAAAATATCAATTAAAGTTCAAACTGAATTAGTACCAATTTCAACTTACGAAGCTGCCAAGTACAGGACGCATAATTCAGTAATCAATAGTATTATTAATACTAACAATAGGCATGCTTCTTTACTTGAAAGTAAAAATTATGAAAATAAAATGGAAGAAAGAGAAATTATTTTTAAATCAAAATTTAAAAATTTAGAAATACAAAATATAGATAAAGAATTTTTACTTAATTTATTTACTGATAAAATTAAAGATAAATCAAATTTAAGTAATATTTTAAAAAAGTTTAATTATTTTGATAAAAAAAATTTTTCAAATTTAAAAGATTATGACAATGCAGTCTATTCATTTTCATCTTCAATTAATTTAGAAAAAACTGGAAATTTTTCATATTATATAACTGCACAAATTTTTGATAAAAAAAAATATGATGATTTTCTAGAATTTTTAAATTTTGAAATAAATCTTCAAATTCAAAAAGAACTTTATGATATAATCTTAGTTCAATTATCTAATTTTAAGAACTTGCTTAGTTATGAACTTGAAGATATTGAAGCTGAGCTTTTAATTACCCAAAATGAGAAATTAAAAAAAATTTTAAATAAAAAAAGGGATTTTTTACTTCTAAATAAGGATCACGAAAGAATTAAAAAGGCTTATGCTAACTTACCTATTTCAAAACCTAATGATTTTTATGCAGCAAAAATAAATTTTAATCAAAGTACTTATAATTATCAAAAAGTTATATCTCCTTTTAAAACTTATTTAATATTTGGAATATTTGGCATAATATTAGGTATATTTTATGCATTGATTCTCAATGTTGCTCAAAAAAAAAAAATAGAGAAAAAAAATTAACAATTATTTTCTCAAAATTAAAAAACAACTAAAAATGAAAAATCAATTAATACTATTTGATACTATTCCATCATGGATAATTATATTAATGCCAATTCTTTTAATATCAGGCCCTTTTTTATCAGATTTAGGTGTTACAATAATCACTATAATTTTTTTAATTAATTCATTTAAAAATAAGCTTTATAAATATTATACAAATTATTACTTTATTTTATTTTTTATACTTTGTTTAATTTTTATTATAAGCTCTTTGTTATCTGATAATATTTTAATATCGTTAAAAAACTCTTTATTTTATTTTCGATTTGGAATTTTTTCTTTGTGTTTTTGGTACTTATTAGAAAGAAATCAATTTTTAATTAGACGTCTTTTTTTCTCAATTTTACTTTGCTACATATCACTAATAATTGATGGTTATTTTCAATTTTTTAATGGCAAAAATTTATTTGGATTTGCTTTGCATGATCAGTATAGAGTGAGTAGCTTTTTTGGTTCAGAATTGATATTAGGAAGTTATCTTGCGAGATTTTTTCCAATTTTGTTTGGATTATTTATTATTTTTGACAAAACTAAAAAAAATAAGGCAATATTATTTTTGGTAACTATAATTTTTATCCTTTCAGAAGGACTTATATTTATAAGCGGTGAAAGATTGGCTTTATTTTTCATGAACTTATCAGCCATTTATATAATTTTTATGATCAAAGAATATAAGATTTACCGTCTTTGGACTTATATTGCGTCTATATGTTTAATTGTAATTCTGATGTTTAGTTTTCCAAATGCAAAAGATCGTATTATTGATCAAACAATTAATGATTTTACCCGACAGAATCATTCAAATAAAGAAGAGCATAAATTTTACATATTTTCAAAACCTCATAACGATATGTATTTAACTGCTTATAGAATTTTTTTAGATAACAAATTTTTTGGAGTTGGACCTAGACAATTTAGAAACACTTGTGATAAATATATTGTATCACAGTATTCCTGTGAAACGCATCCTCATCATACTTATATTGAACTTTTATCAGAGGCAGGGATATTTGCTTTTTTTACTGTTGCAATTTTTTTTATTATATTAGTTTATACATCATTTAAACATTTTATATTAAAGTTTATAAAGGGGAAACCAGGATTATTTAATGATTTTGAAATTTGTTTGATAAGCGCAATAATTGTCAGTATTTGGCCTTTTGCTCCCAGTGGCAGTTTTTTTAATAATTGGATGTCAATTGTATACTATTTTCCAGTTGGTTTGTTGATATGGCAAAGATCAAAACAAAGAAATTGATAAAAAGTATAATAAATAAAAGAAAAAAGACAAAAAAATTTAAAAATAATTTTACAAATTTTCAGTATTATGTATAAAGACATGCCTGGTAATTATTGCGAAAGTGTAATACCCGATCCCATTCCGAA
>MDTE01043554.1_pt1 | contig 13563 bp, 10 predicted proteins | sample 811231 | NCBI WGS metagenome assembly MDTE01 (sample SAMN05326651, study PRJNA326480) | marine metagenome | isolation source: seawater | place: Indian Ocean: Red Sea | collected 2010
CGCCCGGGTCCGATGGCGCTGCGGGCGAAAGGACCACTTCGCGCGGCAGCAGCGTCGCGATTTCGTTCAGAAGCTGTTGCGGTGATCGGTAGGCTGTCAGGACAACCTCGGCCTCGTCGTCGCTCAGGCGGACCATCTCCTCGCGGTAGAAGTCCGTTGCGGCGGCAAGGCGCAACGTGCTGCCATCGAGAATCAGTTGGCGATCGAACAAGGTGCCCGTGTCGAACGCGAGGTCGCGGGTCACGCGTGCGCAGAATCCGTGAATGGTGAGGATCGCGGCTTCGTCGAGGAGCTTGGCCGCGGCAAGCAGGCGGATCCGCGCGCCATCGGTCGGGACGGATTCGAGCAGAGTCGCGATGAACGCATCGTCGGAAGCGCCGGCCTCGAAGTCCCTCGCGGCCTGCAGGATTCGCAGGCGGATTCTGCCGCGAAGCTCCTCGGTTGCGGCGATCGTAAACGTCAGGACGAGGACGTTGCGCACGTCGTAGTGCGTATCCGACGTGCCGTGCCCGAGCAGCGCGCGCAGGTACAGGTTGGTGATCGCGTGCGTCTTGCCGGTGCCGGCACTCGCTTCGATCATCCGATTCCCGTCGAGGGGAAATGTCAGGGGATCAAGCGTCTGCACGGTCAGCTCAAAGCCTCGAACAGTGGGCCATAGATTCGCACCGCGGTCCGTGCAAACTCATCGTCGAGGTCCGCGGGTAAATCGAACAGGCGCGTGTACGAGGCATCCGTCCCTTCAGATCCCGCATTCCCGCGACTGAAGCGTTCGTAAGCACGCTCCCGTGCCCTGTATTCACCCTTCGCGAGGCCTTCGAAGAAGGCTCGGCTGGTCTCCGGCAGGAAACGGGGCGGGCGCGCGTCGGACGCACGGAACAGGTCCACCAGTTCCGTGAGCAGGCGGGTCGCCCGCTCGCGATCGACAATCGAAAGCGACTGATCGTTCTCGTTGTCGACGAGATAGGTCATGTGACCCGGCGTCTGTGCGTTGAGCGCAAGGTGTTCGACCCACGTCGCGACGAGCTGTCGGTCGCGCACCCGGCCCGTGCGGAAGAACACCCTGCCGGCGTCGAACATCCGGTCGACGCGACCGACGAGGCGAACGTTTCCGAGGGTCAGGTCGACCGGCTTCTCGAACGGGTTGCCGTCGATGAGCTTGTCGACACGGCGAACGATTTCATCCGCCTTGCGCCAGGCATCGTCCAGCATCAGTCTGCCGGGCGTCCCCGGCAGTACCCTGCCGCTTGCCACCATGAGCCCGCGCCACGCTGCTTCATTTCCCGAATCAAGGGACCACGAGAGCGCGGATTCCGCGAGTTGGTAGTTGTCGAGTGCGCCGAGGGTGAACGATTCGACATCGTCGAGATAGTCGGCATGGCTTTCGAAGACGACCCCGAGGCGTGCGCGGAGGAAGAAACGCGCCGGGTTCCTGAAGAAGCTGACAAGCTCGCTCAGTTCGATGACAGTCTGCGGGGTCCCGGCGACAAGGCCGGCCAGGAATGTGGGCTCTGCATTGGCTGCATCGCCTTCAGCCTGGTACCACTCCTGTTGATAGCTGGGCAGTCTCGCATCTGCGCCAAAGTACTGCGGGTCGAACGGCTGGAGCGGATGTTCGGTCACCAGCGTGGGCGGCGTACCGTCAGGCAGTCGCAGCACGGACTCGCAGTATTCACGCAGTTCGGCGACCAGGATCGAGGGCAGCATGCGGCGGTTGTCGGTGATGCGGCGGCCGCGATAGCTGAGGTACAGCACTTCACGGGCCGACAATGCCGCTTCCAGAAAGAGATACTGATCGTCCAGGCGGCGCGACCGGTCTCCGGGGCGATGTTTGCCGCCACGAACATCGAACGAGTATTGCGCCTCATGGCGCGGGAACTCTCCGTCGTTCATCCCCAGCAGGCAGACCACGCGAAACGGAATGCTGCGCATCGGGACGAGGCTCGCGAAGGTGATGCCGCCCGTGAGCAGGGCGCCACCCCGCGCGGGCAGACCCAGCAGTCCGTCGAGGGCCTCCCGAAACGGTGCGGGCTCCATCTCCACATCGAACCCAGCCTGTGCGGCCACCGACACCAGCGCTTCAAGCGCGTCGCGAATGAGCTGGAGTTCGAGCACCTCGTCGCTCGGATCACCGTAGAAGGTCTCGACGAGGGCCGTGAGCGTCACTGCCCACTCCGGCACCGACCGTGGTTCGCGCAGGCGCGCGGCCCACCGGCCAAGGTCGTCGATGAATGCCTGGAGTGCCTGCAGAACGTGCACGTCGCCGCTGTCGATGTCGAAAGGCAACACGCCGTCGACCAGACCGTCCTCGGCGCGTGCCGCATAGCCGTGGAGCATGCGGTCGAGGCCAAACCGCCACGTGTTGTGTGGCTCAGCCGGCAGTTCCCAGCGGGCCTGCTTCTCCTCGCCGGACAGGCCCCAGCGGATGCCGGAGCTGCCAATCCATGCGCTGATCAGCGCGAGGTCGTCTTCGATCAGGCCGTATCTCGCGGCGATCAGCGGAACTTCGAGCAGGTCCATGACCTCGGGTGCGGTGAAGCGGGCATGGGCGGTGTCCAGCAGTGAGCGAAACGACAGGATCACCGCAGAGTCGCTGACCGGGTTCCGGTCGGCGATCGAGAATGGCAGATGGTCGCGGAACCGCGCTTCGATGAACGGTGCGTACGTGCTCACGTTCGGCATCATCACAATGATTTCGTGTGGGCTGAGGTCGGGTGTCGTTTCGAACAGCAGCTGAAGCTGATCGTAGAGGACCTCCACTTCGCGCAACGGGCTGTGGCAGGCGTGAATCTGCAGGGACCGGTCGTCCGCGCCGACCGTGTGCGTGCCGGGTTCGTCCAGGAACGTGCCGCCGCGTTCCAGATTGAGGATATCCCGCTGCAGGGACGCCAGAGCCGTAGCGGTCCCCGGGGATTCCCACGTTTCGTGCAGGGTTGTCGCATCGGCTTCGAGCAGCATTTCGAGGAACTCACGTCCCTGCTTGCCCATCGATGACAGCAGCGGATTCCCCGCTTCGAAGTAGTCGTCATCGGTGAGCGGGCGGCCGTGTCGGACGAGTTCCCTGATCGAGCGACGTGCCTGGTCTCGTTCCGAGGCCACGTCACCCCAGTAGTGCTGGCAGGGGTTCAGGAAGTAGAGGTCGACCTCGATGTGCTGCGCGAGCGCGCTGAACACCTCCAACTGCGCGGGCGGGAGGGTCGACAGTCCGAAAATGCTGACTCGGGAAGGTGCGTTGGCCGGCGGTCGGGTGGCGAGACGTTCCGCAAGCTGAGCATAGAGCCTGACGCGGTGCGGCTCGGTCGTCTCGGCCGTCAGGCGTTGCCACAGCACGGCAACCCAGGCGAGATCACCCTCCGGGTGCTCACTGCCGAGCTCCCAGGCAAGCATCCAGTCCGGCCGGTAGAGCAGGTACTGGTCGTAGAGATGCGCGAGTCGGGCTGCAAGCTGATAGGCTCGCAGATCGCGATCTGCGCCCTGGCCAATGTAGTCGGTCACGGCAGCGAGGGGCTCGCCCGCTGCGGACCCGGCACCGGTCCCGGCCAACAGCCGGGCCAGCATGAAGGTCATGACGTCGGTATCGAACGCCGACCGGCGGGCGTCCGCGTCGAGCCCAAACTCCTCCTGACAGAGGCGCCAGATCCAGGTTGCCGGGAGTGAGGTCACGACGCCGGCGGCGATTCCGAGACGCTCGGCGATTCCGATGCGCAGCCACTGCCCCAGACCGAAGCTGTGGGTCAGGATGACCGTTGGATCGAAGGGACCGGCCGGATCGCGTGAGAGGTTCAGTGACAGGGCGTCCACCAGCCGTTCAGTGCGGTTGGACTGGTAGACATTCAGCATGGCGGGAGAATAAGTAGTTTTGTCCGGGATGAGAAGCGAACCTGCACCGCGTCTTCTTCTGCCCCTGACGCAACGGAACTTCAAGCTGTACTACGGGGCCTCGGTGCTGTCGATGGTGGGCAGCCAACTGACCCTCATCGCGTTCCCGTGGTTCGTGCTCAAGGTCACGGGCGATCCCGCGGCGATGGGGTTGGTGCTTGCCGTCGAGGGGATTCCCCGGGCCGCGTTCATGATCTTTGGCGGCGCGTTCACCGACCGGTTCTCGCCACGCACCGTGCTTGCGCTGTCGAGCGTTTCCCGGGCCGGCGTCATGCTCGCGCTCGGTGCGCTGACCCTGAGCGGCTTCGTGTCGACACCGTTGATCTTCGTTGCCGCGCTCGCGTTCGGAATTCTCGACGCGTTTGCGTTTCCCGCCAGTTCCGCCTTTCTCCCGCGGTTGTTGGAGACGTCGCAGTTGCCCGCCGGCAACGCGCTCGTGCAGGGCGTCGGGCAACTGTCGACCATGGTCGGTCCCGCGGCGGCCGGGTTCATCATCGCGTGGTTCTCTGTCGGAGACCCGAGAGGCGGCGCGGACACCGCAGACCTGCCAGGCATCGCCGTCGTTTTCATCGTGGTTGGCCTGGGTTTTGCGCTTGCGGTCGGGCTGCTGATGTTCGTCGCTGCGGGCGGCAGGGACGGACCGATGTCCGCGTTCTCCGCCACGCAGATGCTGCGCGAGGTCGGCGAAGGGTTCTCGGCGATGTGGCGGGACCTCCCGGTCCGGATCATCACGCTGGTCTTCACCGTGTTCACGTTGTTCTGGCGGGGGCCATACATCATCGGGGTGCCCGTGCTGTGCGAGGCGCGCTTCGAGGAGGGCGCACTCGCATTTGGCTTTTTTGGCTCGGCGATGGGGCTCGGCGCGCTCTTCGGGACGATCGTCGGGGGATCGCTCGGGCATCCGCACGAGCGCTGGTTCGGGGCACTCGTGCTTGTCGATACCGCCGTGCTGGGAGTTTCCTTCCTCGTGTACGCCCACGCCTCGAGCCTTGCGCCCGCTCTTGGCGTCACGGTGCTCGCGGGACTGCTTGACGGCTACATGGTTGTGTTGCTCATCTCGTGGCTGCAGGTACGCGTCCCGACCAAACTGCTCGGCCGCGTCATGTCGATGATCATGTTCTTCAACAGCGGTCTTGCGCCCGTTTCGGCCGCGGCGGCGGGGGTTCTGATCAGCCTTTCGCTCACCGGAATGTTCCTCGGCGCGGGGAGCATTCTGGTCGTCCTCTCACTGGTGGGGCTGGCAATCCCGGTCGTGCGCTCGCTCGGGATCAGGCCCGAGGGTGAGCACGCTGGGGACTGACGGAACGCCACTCGTCCGGCGAGCGGGGCAGCGCCTTCAGGCACAAGCGCGTGAATGGAGCCCCGCAGCCACGACCTGATAGGCTTCGCGCTCGTTCCGGGGGCAGCACATGGCATTCAACGTACTGGGCATGATCGGCGTCGCACCGCAGGAAGGGGCTGCTGTCCATGTGATCGGTGGCGGCATCGATCCGGACTACCTCGTACGCTTCACGGCCGCGCACGAACACGCGGGCTTCGATGCGGTGCTGGTCGGTTACACCTCGGCATCCGCTGAGGGATTCCAAGTGGCGCAGTTTGCCGCGTCCCACACGGATCGAATCAGCTTCCTCGTCGCGCACCGCCCGGGGTTTGTCGCGCCCACACTGGCGGCGCGCAAGGCTGCCACCTTCGACAACCTCACGCGGGGTCGCCTGATGATCCACATCATCACGGGCGGCTCGGACTTCGAGCAACGGCGGGACGGCGACTTTGTCGGGCACGACGAACGCTACGCGCGGACCGATGAATACATCACCGTCATGAAGAAGGCGTGGACGAGTGAGACACCGTTCGACTTCGAAGGCAGGTACTACGCGTTCGAACGCGCCTTCTCCGAGATTCGCTGCCATCAGACTCCTCATGTGCCCGTCTACTTCGGTGGCGTTTCGCCACCCGCACTCGGGGTTGGTGCAAAACACGCGGACTGGTACGCACTCTTTGGCGAGTCGCGTGGCAACGTTTGGGAAATGATGGCGACGATCAATCAGCACGCGGCAGAGTTCGACCGTCAGCCGCGATACCAGTTGTCGTTTCGACCCATCATCGCGGACACGGAAAGCGCCGCCTGGGACAAAGCGGAGGGGCTGCTGACCGAGGTTGGGGAGTACTCGGGCCTCGTGCCCGAGGCCGAAACGGCAAAGCGCCTCTTGCGCCTTGCCGAATCCGGCGAGATTCATGACGAGCGCCTCTGGACGCCGCTTGCGGCCGCGGCGGGCGGATCGGGTAACACGACCGCGCTGGTCGGCACTCCGGCCCAGGTCGCCGATGCAATCCTCGCCTACCGGCAGTTGGGCGTCGACGGCGTCCTGATTCGAGGGTTCGACCCGTTGAACGACGCGGTCGAGTACGGACGCGAGTTGATTCCACGCATCCGCGAAGCGACTTCCGACGACTTAGGAGAACTACGATGAGCTACGACTATCCCCTGATCCACACGCGCCTCGAGCACGGTGTGCTGACCGCGACGATCGACAATCCGCCCATCAACCTGATGACGCTGCAACTGTTTGGCCAACTGAGTGCGCTGACGGAGGAGGTTGCCGCCGATGATGAGGTGCGCGTCCTTGTCCTGGACAGCGCCAACCCGGATTTCTTCATTGCGCATTTCGACGTCGAGGCAATCCTCGGTTTCCCCACTGACGGTGAGGCGGCGCGGGGTGAGGAACTGGGCGGCTTTCACGTCATGTGCGAGCGCGTGCGAACGATGCCCAAACCGTCGCTCGTGAAGATTGCCGGACGCGTGGGCGGCGGCGGTTCCGAGTTCTCCGCGTCATGCGACATGCGCTTCGGCGTGCTCGGGCGCACTGTCGTGAATCAGATGGAGGTGGCGCTCGGCATCCTCCCGGGAGGCACCGGCACGCAGCGTCTGCCGCGGCTGCTCGGCCGGGGCAGGGCCCTCGAAGTGATCCTGGGCAGTGACGACCTCGATGCGGCAACGGCCGAACGCTGGGGTTACCTGAACCGTGCATTTGCCGATGAGGCGGCCATGAACGCGTTCGTCGACCGTCTCGCGCTGCGGATCGCTGGATTCCCGAAGGAGGCTGTGGCTCTGGCGAAAGCTGCGGTCCTCGACGCTGAACCTTCGTTTCACGATGGCCTGATCGAAGAGGCTTACCGGTTCCAGCAAACCGTGCGTACCGAGGGCGCGCAGCGCAACATGCGGCTTGCGCTCGAGTCCGGGGCCCAGACCCCGGAGGGTGAGAAACAGATGGGCGAACTCTGCCAGCGCCTCGCTGAGGCCGGGCTTGCAGGAGGGGTGCAGTAGACGTGGATGTTTCAGGTCTGCGGGAGGCGGCTCAGCAGTCGATTGCCGACATTGCGGCGGGTTCAGAACTCCAGCACTCGGCATGCGCCGGTGGTCAGATGCCCTGGCGGCGCTGGCCACAGTCAAACATGGACTCAGGGCGCGGCACGCCGATCGTGCTGCTGCACGGTGGGTCCGGATCCTGGACACACTGGCTGCGCAACGTTGGTGTGCTGAGCGCCGTGGGCGACGTCTATGCGGCGGATCTGCCGGGCCTGGGCGACGCGGCAATGTTCGCGGGTGACTATACGGCCCAAGATGTTGCGGACTGTGTGGTGCAGGGCCTGCACGAACTGGTGGATGACGGACCCGTCCACCTGGTGGGATTCTCCTGGGGCTGCACACCGGCAGCGCTCGCCGCCGCGGCGCCGGGGATCGAACCCGCAAGCCTGACGCTCGTCGGACCAGCCTCGGTCGGGGATCTGCCCCGACGTACGCAGATGCAGCCGCTGATCCGGCGCACGCCGGACATGTCCGATGCCGAAGTCTGGGCCGCCAACCAGGAAAACCTTGCGCGGTTGATGTTCCACGACCGGACTCTGATCGATCCGATCGCCGTCTATGCCCAAGTGATGAACCAGCAGCGGGCGCGTTTCAACAGCCGCCAGTTCGCGCTGTCGGACCTCGTGCTGCAAGGGCTTCGAGAGACAGACTGTCCCGCGCTCGTGCTCTACGGCGAGTTCGACGCGCCCGCGTGGCCGGAGATCGAGGCGCGGCGGACGGCCATTGGTGAGGCACGGCCTGATGCGACATTCGAGGTTGTTCCCGCGGGTGGCCACTGGCTGCAGTACGAATGTGACGATGTGTTCAACGCCTGCTGTCTCAGCTGGTTCGACCAACTCGCTCACGGCTGAGGCCCGGGCGAACAGTCCGGCAGGTCAGATCGCGCGGCCCGGGCGTACCCCGTCGAGCATCGCGCAGGTCAAAGCTCTTGCGATATGCGGCGGTCACGACGTTGCAATAGGTGCTGACCTGGCACTCGATGACGGTCCCGAAGTCTGCACACGCCGCAATTGCGTCCTCGCGGGCGCTGGCCGGGTCGACGTGATTGCGAATCAACAGGCTGTCGCGCGTCAGGTGGCGCAGCAGCAGTTCACGCCATGCCGCCTCGGATGCGACCGGTCGATAGGGATCGTCCGTCGCGCGCACGGCATGCACGAAGACGTCGTCGATGACCATATCAAAGCGCCGCCTGCAGCGCTGAAGCCACTCGTTGGCGTCGGCGTGGTGGATCTGTGCATCGGTCGTGTCGATCCCGAACCAGCGTCTGGCGATGTTGATGTGGGTTGCGTCGATTTCGACGGCTTCCAGGGAGGCGGGCTGCAGCAGCTGGTGCAGCACGTGCAGTGACGCGCCGCCGCCCAATCCCAACAGCAAAACCCTGGGTCGGCCGGTGGGTTTGCTCAGCAAGGCGGGGGAGGTGAGTGCGTCCCAGATGCCGTTGCCCCACACGCGCCCCGGGTTGTACTGCGTGTGCAGGACTCCGTTGGTGTAGAGGCGCCGCGTGCGGCCGGCGCTCCGAACCTCGTAGGTCACACCGTCTCTGACTTCACTGTGCAGCACGGCCATCCGGGTCAGTCGAGATCAGGGTCCCAATTGAACGCGCGGCACGCGTTGCCCGCATAGAACGCCTCGGTCACGTCGTCCCTCAGTCCCAGCGCCTCGATCTCGCTACGCGCCCGGTCCCAGGCAATGGTCGGAAACTCTGTTCCGAACATCATCTTCCCCTTGCCCCGTGTGTTGATGAAATGCACGAAGGCGTCCGGCCAGTACTTGGGCGCCACCGCCGTGCACGACATGTACACGTTGTCCCAGTGCGTGATGGTTGAGATCGCTTCTTCCGTCCAGGGCTGCCCGCAGTGGGTCATGACGAGTCGCAACTCGGGGAAATGGAAGGCAACCTCGTCGTAGTGAACCGGGTTCTGAACCCAGCCGGGGCGCCGCGGACCGGGCATCCCGGCGTTCATGCTGACAGCGAGGTCCAGTTCGATCGCTTTGACATAAAACGGCCAGTACACGCGGTCGGTCGGGGGCAGTGTGTAGCGGAACGGTGGAATACGCAGACACCGTACACCGTGGTTTTCCACGTAGTGCGTCACCTTGCGCACTTCGTCCATCCCGTTCAGGGGATTGACGATCATGGCCGGCAGGATCTTGCGCGGGAAGCTCGCGTGGGCGTCTGCGACCCAATCTGCGTGTCCCGGTTCCATGATCGAAACCACGGCTGCCCCGATATCATTCTGGTCGAGGAAATCGATGAGTTCCGAGGGTGTATTGATGACGGGACGGTCGGCGAGATCCTTGAACAGGTAGCCGAGTCCGCCACCTTCCTCCTCGCCGTCAGCGCCCGCTGCCTTCGCGCGGGCGTGATCGATGAACGATGAGTTGATGAGTGTGTCGATGGCGCGTGGTCGGCTCATGGCCAGTGGATCCTCAGCGTAGTGGTGTGTTGTCGAGGTAGGTTCCCGAAATGATGGACAGACCAACCGGCTGCTCCGAGAAGCCGAGCTTGCGGTAGAACGCCACCGCGTCGTCGGTCTGCAGGTACATGTGCTGGCCCGGAACCGCGGCAAGGAGCATCTGCATCATGCGTGATGCGATCCCCTGATTACGGTGTGGGGTTTCGGTCCAGACGTCGACGACATAGCAGTTGCCGATGCCGTCCGACAGGGCCCGGGCCGTACCGATCACGTGCGGCGAAGGCGCATCCTGAGATTCGCCTGGCCCGGCAGCGTCGGCCCAAACGATCGCGACATGCTGACTGTTCTCGAATGAGACACGCAATTGATCCGTCGTCCGCCCGTTGTGGAATTCGTCGGCGATCAGACGTGCCTTCACGTCTTCCCAGTCGATTTCTTCCAATGAGTCCGTGTACCGGTACATGTACGTCAGCCCGTGGTTTGCCGGGCGAGCATCGGGCAGGGCGTTGCTGACGTCAACCTGAACACATCCCCTTGCCCAGACGGTCGGCCCGGCGCCGGTTTCGCGACGGATGATGTAACAATGGCAGCAGCAGTCGCTCAATACCGCATGGCGATAGAGGAGAGTCCCGTGTCTGCTTCGAGAATTGCCGCGCTCGCGGTATTCGTTGCGCTCGTTGCGAGCTTTTTCATCTTCGATCTCGGTCAATACCTGACCCTTGACTATCTCAAGGCCCAGCGGGCGGAGTGGCAGGTGATGCTTGCCGACAACCCGGTCACATTCGGCGCCGGGTTTTTCCTCATCTACGTCGGCGTGACGGCACTCTCGTTGCCGGGGGCCGCCGTCATGACGCTGGCCGCGGGCGCCGTGTTTGGACTCCTCTGGGGGCTTGTGCTCGTGTCATTTGCATCGACCGTAGGCGCGACGCTCGCCATGCTCGTCGCGCGCTTTCTTCTGCGCGACCAGGTGCAGACCCGTTTTGGCGACCGGCTCGCCAGCATTAACGAAGGCATGGAACGCGAGGGTGCGTTCTACCTGTTCACGCTGCGCCTGATTCCCGCGATTCCCTTTTTCATCATCAACCTCGCAATGGGACTGACGCGGATCAAGGTCCCCGTGTTCTTTCTCGTGAGCCAGGTGGGGATGTTGGCGGGCACGCTCGTTTACGTGAATGCCGGTACGCAGTTGGCGGAGATCGAGTCCGCAGCGGGTATTCTGAGTCCCGGTCTGATTGCGTCATTCGTGCTGCTGGGCGTTTTCCCGCTCATCGCGAAACGACTCGTGGATTTCCTGCGCGCGCGTCAGGTCTATCGGGGCGTCTCGCGCCCGAAGACCTTCGATCAGGATGTCGTTGTGATCGGTGCGGGTTCGGGTGGGCTTGTTGCGGCACTGATTGCCGCGACGGTGAAGGCCGAAGTGACGCTCATCGAGAAGGACAAGATGGGCGGCGACTGCCTCAACACCGGCTGCGTACCAAGCAAGGCGCTGATCCGTTCCGCCAGGCTCGCAGCCGACATGGGTCGGGGGCCGAGCCTGGGATTTCGCGCGATGGCCCCCGAGTTTGATTTTGCCGACGTCATGGAGCGCGTTCAGCGCGTCATCAGGACAATCGAGCCGCACGACTCGGTTGAACGCTACGAAGGACTGGGTGTCCACGTCGAAATTGGCGAGGCCCGGGTCGTCTCGCCATTCGAAGTCGAGGTCAACGGTCGGACGATCACGACGCGCAACATCATCGTTGCGACAGGCGCCGCACCGTTCATCCCGCCCATTGGCGGGCTGGCTGACACCCGTTACCTGACGAGTGAAAATCTGTGGGAACTGCGCGAACGACCGGAGCGGCTGGTGGTGCTCGGCGGAGGTCCGATCGGCACTGAACTGGCCCAGTCTTTTGCGCGACTCGGGAGTCACGTCACGCAGGTCGAGATGCTGCCGAGGATCATGATCCGTGAAGATCCGGAGATTTCCGACCATGTGGCAGAAGCACTGCGCTCCGACGGTGTCGAGGTGCTGACGTCGCACACCGCCAGGTCGATCAAGGTTGGCGACGACGGCGTTCGCGGGTTGCGGGTCGAGGGGCCGGGCGGTGAAGAGAAGGTCGTGCCGTTCGACGAGATTCTCGTGGCCGTAGGCCGCAAGGCGAACGTTACCGGGTTTGGCCTCGAGGAACTGGGGGTCGAACTTGAACCGCAGGGCACAATCGCGGTCGACGACTACCTGCGGACGAACTACCCGAACATCTTCGCCATCGGCGATGTCGCCGGGCCTTACCAGTTCACGCACACCGCTTCGCACATGGCGTGGTTCGCTGCCGTGAACGCGCTGTTCGGCACCTTCTGGAAGTTCAAAGTCGACTATTCGGTGATTCCATGGGCCACGTTCTCCGCGCCGGAGGTTGCCCGTGTGGGCCTGAACGAGTCCGAGGCGATCGAGAAGGGGATTGCGCACGAGGTGACGACTTATGACGTTGCCGATCTCGATCGGGCCATTGCCGATGAAGCGGCCGAGGGCCTGGTGAAGGTCATCACCGCGCCCGGCAAAGGGCGTGTGCTGGGCGCAACCATCATGGCGGAGCACGCGGGTGAACTGATCAGCGAGTTTGTGCTTGCGATGAAACACGGCATCACGCTGCAGCAGATCATGGGGACCATTCACATCTACCCCACGTTCGTCGAGATGAACAAGTTCGCGGCGAGCGAGTGGCGGAAAAAGCACAAGCCGGAGGCGCTGCTCGAGTGGGTGGGTCGCTTTCACACCTTCCGTCGCGGAACCCCCCCGGCAGGCACGTCAGCGGCGCCGTCACGGGATGCCGCAGCGTGAGGGGACTGGCGGCCGCCTGTCTGCTATGCAGTCTCGTCGCACAGGCGGACCAGGGGGTCGACGCTTACCACGCGAAGTGGACGACAGTCCTGGAGGCGTATGTCGATGAGACCGGCTTCGTCGACTACGACGGGCTGCTGGCGGACAGGGGGACCTTCGATGAGTACGTTGCCTGGCTCGACGCCACAGGCCCGCGCACGCATCCACGTAGGTTCGAGGGGCGGGCGACGCAACTGGCGTTCTATATCAATGCGTACAACGCACTCGTCTTCGAAGGTGTGCTTGCGCGCGGTCCTGAGCGGAAGTCCGTCTGGCGTGGCCTGATTTCAGGGTGGGCGTTCTTCAGGGGAATGGACGTCCGTCTCGACGGTGAGGTCACGAACCTGCAGACGATCGAGGACGTGCTGATCAGGGAAGGGTTTGCGGACCCGCGCATTCATGCCGCGCTCAATTGTGCGTCGGTGTCGTGCCCGAGACTGCCGCGAGAGGCGTTCCAGCCGGCAACGCTCGAGGCGCAACTCGATACCGCCATGCGCGAGTTCGTCCGGGACCACGTGCGGTTCGAGGCCGAGTCCGGGACCGCGTATCTCTCGAAGATATTCGACTGGTTCGAGGAGGACTTCCTCGCGTTCGAGCAGGCCATGGGGCACCCCGATCCGGCTCTCATCAACTACGTGAACCGGTATCGCGGCGCCGACGCGCAGATTCCTGCCGGCGCGCGCGTGCGGTTCATGGACTACGACAAAGGCATCAACGCGCAGCCGCGCTGATGCGTCACGCGTAATGGTCGACGATGACGCGCACGACGCGCGCCGGACCTTCGGCGGCTGCCCCGGAACCGGGCCTGGTCCAGGTGAACAATGCCTTCCAGAGCGCCCACGCGGCGCCGCGTAACGCGGTGTCCGCGTCGAGCCCCGTACCAGCGAGGAACGTTCTGCGGGCGCCTCCCGAGAGGTCCGTCCACGCAAAGGCCAGGTCGCAGGCCGGGTCGCCCACTGAGCAGCAGCCGAAGTCGATGACGGCGGACAGCAGGCCCTCCGTCTGGAGCAGGCTGCCGGCGGCGACGTCCCCGTGCAGCCAGA